>Ga0316187_10000210_pt1 | contig 42006 bp, 35 predicted proteins | sample CroRivburrow1_MG_FD_204927 | JGI IMG/M metagenome (GOLD analysis project Ga0316187, IMG submission 204927) | Coastal sediment microbial communities from Maine, United States - Cross River worm burrow 1 | ecosystem: Environmental > Aquatic > Marine > Coastal > Sediment | place: USA: Maine...
TCTTTGACAGGCCCTTCGACGGGCTCAGGACGTTCCCGCTGGTAGATCCGCGCGACGGCCGCGAAAGAGGTCGCCCATTCGGGAGTCCCCAGGGCGTGAAGGTGCAGGTACGAGGCCCACACTCTGTCCTTCGCAATCCCGTCACGCCCCGAGCCCACCCCTCGGCCGCGATCCAGTCGGAGCGTGGTCGCCCCGGAATCGCTGCCGGCGATGACTCGCGAGTAATGGAACTCGTGTCCGCGCAGGCGGGTCCCCGACGCGAAGAACGGGTTCGATCGGTCGACCTCCGCCTCGACGTAGCCGTGCCCCTGGGGTCTGGCCTTCTGCTCGACGACCAGATCGAGGACCCCCGTCATCGGGCGAGAGACACCGTCGACGATCAGCTCCCGGGCCAGGAACATCAGCCCACCGCACTCGGCATACACCGGCATCCCGTCGGCCGCCGCCGACCGCACCGCTTCCCGGATGTGACCGTTATTCGCCAGGCGATCCACGTGCACCTCGGGGAAGCCGCCACCGAAGTAGAGGGCATCCACCTCGGGCAGCGCCCGATCGGCCAGCGGAGAAATGAAGACCAGCGTGGCCCCTGCCTCTTCGAGCGCTTCCAGATTTTCGGGGTAGTAAAAACTGAGCGCCTCGTCTCGGAAGACCCCGATCCGCACGGGCGCACCCGGGCGGCACAGCGATGGCTCGGGAAATGTCACCTCCGGCGCCGAGCGCGCCACCTCGAGCAGAGCGTCGATGTCTATGTGGGTCTCGATGAGTTCCGCGACCCGCTCCAGGGTGTCGTCGCGCCGCGGGTGCTCGGCCGCCGTCACCAGCCCCAGGTGACGTCCCGGCAGTGGATCGTCGCTGATGCGAGGGATCGCTCCCAGCACCGGCGGTCCGGAAATGCGGCGAATCGCCTCGCGAACCACGGTCTCGTGTCTTTTCGTGCCGACCCGGTTGAGCACGACGGCGGCCACGTTCACATCGGGATCGAGCGTGGTACAGCCCTGGACGAGCGCGGCGGTGGTCCGGGTCATCTTGGTCACGTCGACGACCAGGATCACGGGAGCCGCCAAGAGCTTGGCCAGCTCCGCGGTGGAATGGCTGCCGCCCGCGTCGAGACCGTCGTACAGCCCGCGGTTGCCCTCGATGAGGACCAGATCCGCGGGCACCCCTCGGGCCAAGGCGCCACCGAGAGCCGCGGTGGACATCAAGAAGGTATCGAGGTTGCGACCCGGGGCACGTGCCGCGGAGCCCAGCCAGGCCGCATCGATGTAGTCGGGACCTTTCTTGAAAGGCGCGACGCGCAGACGTCTCGCGGTCAGGACACGCGCGAGACCGAGAGTGACCAGCGTTTTCCCGCTGTCCCCGGCGAGACCTGCGACGACGAGCCGTGGTGTCGAGAGCAACATGATCCGATCAGTACAACTCAAGGAAACCGCACGGGCACTCCTCGGCGCATTTCTTGCAGCCGTCGCACGTCTTCAGATCGATGTCGTAGTAGTGACCCGGTGTGATTTCCTTGATCTTCTTGAAGCAGTTGCTCTGGCAGTACATCCAGCAGTTCTCGCAGCCGAAGCACAGCCCGCAGCTGAAACAGCGAGCCGCCTCCTCGAGGGCTGCCTCCTGGGTGATCCCGAGATCCATCTCTTCCATCGGCCTGGCCAGACGCTCTTCGGGAGCGAGCACCTTTCTCTCCGCTCTCGGCTTCGCCTCGTACCAATCCAGCAGGATTCGGTCCTTGCCGATGGCCATCTTCTCGAACGGAGCCTTGGGCTCGGTACCACGAAGCTTGGCGTGGATGCTCTCGGCCGCCTTGCGGCCCTGGCCAATCGAGATGGTGGCAAGGCCGAGGGTCAGCGTGTCGCCGCCGGACCAGATCCCTTCCATGGAGGTCCGACCCCAGTCGTCGACCTCGAGCCAGGAGCCCTTGGTTTCGATTCCCCCACCCAGGGTGGTCCAGTCCGGCGCTTGACTGACCGCCAGGACCAGCGTGTCGGCTTCCACCTCGTAGACGTCGCCCTCGATCGGAACCGGGCGGCGCCTTCCCGAGTCGTCGGGCTCGCCGAGCTCCATGCGCTGGACCGCCAGCTTCGCGATCTTCCCGTCCGCGTCGCGAAGGACCTTGACAGGCGCGGCCAGGTACTCCAGCTTGATCCCTTCTTCCGCGGCTTCCTCGATCTCCCGCTCGATCGCCGGCATCTCGTCGCGAGTCCGGCGATACAGGATGGTCACCTCGGCGCCCATACGACGGGAGACGGCCGCGGCGTCGGGCCCCAGGCGTAGCGAGACCCGCGCCGCGTCGATGGCGGTGTCACCGCCGCCGACCACGACGACCTTCTTTCCGATGTCGACGTCCGAGCCCGAGTTGGCCTTGTTCAGGAACTGGGTGCCGGTGTAGACGCCCGGACCGTCCTCTCCGGGAATCCCCATCATCTTGCCCGTGTGGGCTCCGATTCCCACGAACACCGCGTCGTACTCCTTGCGCAGCTCGTCCAGGGTGACGTCCGTCCCGACCGACACCCCGGACTTCAGCTCGACCCCGATGTCGAGGATTCGCTGAATCTCGGCATCCAGCACTTCCCGAGGCAGGCGATAGGGAGGGATCCCGTAACGCAGCATCCCGCCGGGTTTCTCGAAAGCATCGAAGACCGTGACCGCGTAGCCCCGGCGCGCCAATTGGTAGGCGCACGAGAGTCCGGAGGGGCCCGCGCCGACCACAGCGACCTTTTCCTGGTGCGCCCCCTCTCCGTTGATCGAGGACAGCTTCAGGCCGCGGTCGATGCCCCAGTCACCGATGGCCCTCTCCACCGAGTTGATCGCGACCGCGCCGTCCTTGTGCTGGCGGTTGCACTCGGCCTCGCACGGGTGAGGGCACACCCGCCCCATCACCGCGGGGAAGGGGTTGGTCTCGACCTCGATCTTCCAGGCTTGGTCCATGGCCGTCTCGAGAGAGATGCCATGTTTCTCGCGCAGGGAGATCGCGGTGAGCCAGCCCCGAACGTCGTTGTCACTCGGGCACTTCCCCACGCATGGAGGCAACTTGTCCACCGCCTGGGGACGCAGTGCCGAGATCTCGCCGGCGCTGCCGCCTGCGGCAAAACGGGGCGCCGCGCCCTTCTTCTTTTTCTTCTTTTTGAGTAGGCCCATGGACTAGCCTCCCGCTTCCGTCTCGGACATCTATCCGTACGGGTAGAGGTTCTTCTTGAAATCCTCGAGCGCTTGCAGCAGCTGGTCGTGCTTTTCCTCGTCGACGATGAGATAGTCCAGCAACGCCCGCTGCACGAAGAAGCGGCACTCTTCCTTGAGTTTTTTGGCGATCTCGATGGTCTGCCGCTCAACCTCGTCGTGCGCCGTGATCTCGTCCCACACCTGCCCGAGCTCCTCGGGTGTCAGGCGGACCGGCTCTTTGGTCATGCTGTCGATGATGAACTGCTGCACGCGATGGTGTTGCACCGAGTCGTTACGGATGATCTCCATGATCTGTCGGATCAGCAAGTTGTCCGTTTTTTCCATGATGTCGGCGCAGGAATCGATGGCCTTGCGCTCGATGCCCTGCCACTGGCGCAAGGTCCCTACGAGCTCCTCGATGTGTTCCTGTCCCTTCTTCTTCGGCATGGTGTATCTCCTTCCGCGCGAGCTCGAATCGGGGGCCGAGGCGATCGGCCCCCGCGGATCGGCCGAATCAGCTTTTGGACCCTTCGTCCTCGGGAAGTCTTATGTAACTCCCGCCGACATAGCTGTAGATGCAGCGACCGGAATCGATCAGCTGACGGATAGCCTGCTTGCACAGTTTCTTGTCGCAGGCGTCCTCGCCGAATTCTTCGATCATCGCCTTGATCAGGTCCATCGGCTTGAGATTCTTCTTGCCCTGAGTGGACTTCACCAGCTCATACATGCCGTTGGCGACATCCTCAACCGTGGGTTGACCCATGATCGCCTCCTAGTGCTTCAGGTGAACCGAGCGCTTGAACGTCTCTCCCGCGTGGGTGAAATCGTCGATGTGGTGCTTGGTGAACGGGATGCCGGAGAGCTTGAAGAACCGCGACCAGCCGATCCGCTCGATCCACTCTCCCATCCGCTCGTGCTTGCGCGCGTTCTTGGCCCACAGGTCCACGAGACCGGACACGGCCTCGACCACCTCCGGCCACCGCGGGGGGTTGTTGGGCAGGAACGGGATCGCCAGCTTGGAGAACATCGGCTCGTGGCGCGCGTTCGAGACCTTGCCCCCGACCCAGATGGAGATGCCGTCCGACTCGGCGTTGTTGATCTTCACCGAGGGGCACACCGTGTAGCAGTTGCCGCAGAACATGCACTGCGCGTCCTCGATCTCCACCGACTTGTTGCCGTCCACGGTCGCAGGGCGAATGGCGCCGGTGGGACAGGACGACACCAGCGTCGGAACCTCGCACACCCTGGGGAGCTCGTTGTGATCGATGACTGGCACCTTGGTGTGCACGCCGAGAACCGCGATGTCGGAGCAGTGCACCGCGCCGCACATGTTGAGGCAGCAGGCAAAGGCAATGCGAAGCTTGCCGGGAAGCTCGGTGCTCGTGAAGCGCGGATGGAGCTCGTCCATGATCGACTTCACCACGCCGGAAGCATCGGTCGCCGCCGAGTGGCAGTGGACCCACCCCTGGGTGTGAACAATGTTCGAGATGGCGTTGCCGATCCCTCCGACGAGATAACCGTTGTCGCTCAAATCCTTCTTGAGAGGTTCGATCTTGGACTCGTCGGTAATCAGGAATTCGACGTTGTTTCGACTGGTAAACCTGAGATGTCCGTCACAGTATTTGTCCGCGAGGTCCGCGAACAACCGGATGCTCGTGATGCTCATCAGACGGGGCGTGGCGGCACGGACCGTGAAGAGCTTGTCTCCGGATTCCGCCACATGAACCATGACGCCGGGCTTGAGGATCTCGTGATGGGCCCACTTGCCGTAGTTCTTTTTGATGATCTCCGGAAGGAACTTCTCGTAGTGCGGGGGGCCGATATCGGTCTTCCGTTCGGTCGTTGACATGGATTCCTCCTTCCCCGGCTATTCGTCGTCGTCGTCTTCGAGCTCGTCCTCGAAGAAGATGTAGGGGTTCGTGCGTGGGTGGGTGATCATATCGGGCGAGGGCTCCAGCCCGATCTCGTCGAGGAAATTCCCGAGCCCCACGCGCTGGATGAACTCGCCCACGCGCTCGCGGTTCTTGCCGTGCTCTCCCCAGAACTCCCAGATCGCCTCGGCGACCTCCTTGATCTCCTCGTAAGGCGGCTTCATCTCGACGAACGGTACGAGCACCGACGACAGAAGAGCTCCACCGATGATCGGAGCCTTGGCGCCGATCAGGATGGCCGCACCGCGCTCTTTGCCCGGTTTCAGGGCCTTCGGCATCACGTTGATACAGTGCATGCACTTGACGCACTCTGCGTCCTGGATATCCATTTTCTTGCCGTCCCAGTCGATGCAGCGGGACGGACACATGTCGCAGATCTCTTTTTGAACGTCCGTGCCGTTCTTGGCGTACGCCTGAACTTCTTTTTGATCGATCTGGATGGCGTCTTTCCAGGTTCCGATGATCGACATATCCGAACGCGCGACCGAGGCCACGCAATCGTTGGGGCAACCGGCGAACTTGAACTTGTATTTGTACGGAAACATCGGCCGATGGAGCTCATCCTGGAAGCTCTGGGTGATGTCGTAACACGCACCGAGCGTGTCGTAGCACGCCCACTCGCAGCGCGCGGGACCCACGCAGCAGCTCGGGGTCCTCATGTCTGAGCCGGACCCACCCAGATCGAAGCCGATGTTCGTCAAGGCCTCAAACGTTGGCTCCAGCTCCTCGGTCTTGGCGCCGAGGAAGATGATGTCGCCGGTGGAGCCGTGCATGTTGGTCAGTCCCGAGCCGTGCTTGTCCCAGACGTCGCACAGCGACCGCAGGGCCTCCGAGGTGTAGAACCACGCCGCCGGCTGGTTGACACGGAGGGTGTGGAACTCCGCCACCTCCGGGAACTCCTCCTGGAGATCACAGTACCGGCCGATGACGCCCCCTCCGTAACCCATGACGCCTACCAGACCGCCGTGCTTCCAGTGGCCGATGTGCTCCTCGTAGGAGCGCTCGAGAACGCCCATGAGGTCCTTCACCATGGGCCGGTCGGCCTCTTTCTTGATCTCCGTGACGAAGCTTGGCCAGGCGCCTTTCTCCAGCTCGTCCAGGAGCGGCGTCGTCCTCTTCTTCTCGCTCATAACGACTCCTTGTAAACACCCGGATCCGTTTTCGACCGGGGACCCTTCACCGCGGGGCCGGGAGGGCGGTATCAGCCCTCCGGACATTGACCTCCGGACAGGCCGGGCAGCAACACGCGTGCCACGACCGAGCAAGGTCATGGGAATTGGTAAGTTTTTTCACTGCAATGGGTTGAGAGAGTGTCGGCCGGCGACGCCGCGGACGTCGTCGAAGGAATGTTAACCCCCCGTAACACCCCACATCGAGGGGCCGGCATCGAGCTCGGCCTCCGGAGAGACTCGGCGGAGGGGCCCGGCGGACCGTGCCCTTTCCCGGGTCGCTCGACTCGTCTCAGGCGTGGTCGCTCAGCGGGACTCGCATTTCTGGTCGTCGAGCATCTGCTCGAGGCGTTGCTCGAGCGATGGCATCTCGTCCAGGTCCGTGTAGAACAGGGCGCTGGCCTGGATGTCGTGCTCGGCATTGTGCCGCAGGACCGCTCCCGGCGTGGGGCCGATCGCCAGCAGCGCGATCAGGGCCGCCAGCAGGATCGCGACGACGATCAAGGACGGAATCAGAGACTTTGTCCGTTGGGCGGTGATGGTGAGCAGGCCGGACCCCAGGTTAACCGATGCGGAGGGAAAGACCTGGGAGAGGTAGGCACGGGCTCCCATACCTCCCGGATCGACCCCTTCCTGGGTCATCTGGAGCTTCTCCCCTCCCATCAGGTTGGGGGAGACCTTGATCACCTTGCCGGCCTCATCCCGCGTCGAAGCTACTCGCAGCTGAACCCCGCCCTCGATCGGGACGATCACAGCCTCGGGCTTGATTCCCTGGGCGTTGATCTGCTCGGCGAGCGACGCGAGCGTCACGTCGTCCTTCAACTTGAGCTGGGTCTTCTTGGAGCCGTTGAAGACGTCGACCGGGCTCGACACCCAACCCCGAGCTTGGGAACCTTCTTCAGCGGCATGTCTGCGGAGTAGTGGGCGATCGCCAACCTCGTCGCGATGACGACGATGACGAGCCCGAGCCAGACGGTCCACCAGTCTTCCAGAGCAATGAGCGGGTTCCGCTTCTTCTCAGGACTGGCCATAGATCCTCCGTGGCAACCTCACCTGGCACGCGCCGATACGACGCACGGGGAGAAGAGCCTCGGGCTGCAACGCCGTGCCAGGGAAGGAAGAGCCCGGTGACGGCGGGAGCGCCCGACGTTAGCCGATGGATCCGTTGCGAAAGTCTCCGACAACTCGACTCGGTGCGATCGTGGCGTTTCTGCGCCGTAACATCGGCCGGCGATCGAGTTACCCGTCGGTGCGGTCGGTGGGCTCCGGGTTCTTGACGAAAACCTCGGATTCCTGCTCCCCTGCCTCCCGGATTTCCTGACGGTGAGGGATCGGTGTGCGATGGCAGTTGGCGCAACGGAACAGATCTGGCTTGTTGACCTCGGGGTTCTCGGCTTCTTTTCGATGGCAGTCAATGCACACACGATGCATCGCTTGCCGCATTCCCGGGGCCTCGGTGTGCTTGAACTCCTGCACCGACGCACGGGGAGCCATCATGTTCTTCCGGTGGCACTCGGAGCAGACCTTGGCGGTGGCCTCCACCTTCGGAACGTCCGCCGCGTGACACGCTTCACAAGGAGTCGCCCCCTCCACCGCGCTCACGTGGAAGAAGTGGTCGAAGATCTTGGTCGGCAGGTACATGTCCCGGTGGCATTCCGAGCACGGCGTGCCCTCGTCGCCAGCCTTGTTGAGGTGGTGGCAGGTGCCGCAGGCATCCTCGCCCAACCGTTTGACATGCTCCTTGTGTGGGAACTGTACCGTGCCGGTGGGGTAGCCGACGCGGAGCACGTCCTTTCCGCGAGCGCGCTGAACCGGCGTCGCCTCCACCAGAGGATTCCACGGCACCAGAGCGAGTCCCAGGGCAAAGGCGACCACGAACAGCACCGAGTTCACCCGGCGCGCGGCGAAGTTCGTGTCACCCAGCCAGATGCGCGACATGCGGTCGAAACGGGGAAGCTCGAACAACTGCATGCGTCGCAGCTTCTCCTGATCTTCCTGGATCTCCGGATCCACCGGGAAATGCTCCTGGAGGAAGAAGAAGATCAGCGCGAAGCCGGCGACGATGCCGAAGCTGACGACGAACTCGGTCCAGTACGGGAAGTATTCGGTTCCCGTGGCCCACACCTGGGCCAGACCGGAGGTATTGATGCGGTTGAGCACGAATCCGATGACACACAGAGACGATGCGACGAACACCCCGTTGTGGCTCCTGCGTGCCGCGGGGATGGCGAACAGGATCAGCGGCAGCAGGGTGCACAGGCCCATCTCTACCAGGAACAGGACGCTCGCGCCGGTTCCCTCGAAGATCAACCCGAGCTTCCCGAGGCGCCCGAGGTCGATGAGCCGGAAGGCCATGTAGAACGCGAGGCCGAATGCGGCCAGGCGACCGAGCCCGGAGAGCATCTCCGTCTCGGGCTCCCTCTTGTAGAGCCAGGATGTGATGGTCGACTCGAAGATCACCACCGCCAGCCCGAGGCAGATCGCCGAGACGAAGAACAGCTCCGGCAGCATCGATGTGTACCACAACGGATGGAGCCGGAACGGCATGATCAGCATCAGCGTTCCCAGCGAGGACTGGTGCAGGGTGGAGAGCATGATGCCGAGGATGATCAGCGGAAGCTGCAGCCTCAGAAGGAAACGGTAGAGCTTGCGGAACCGGGTGCGCTCCAGACCGACGGGCAAGAACTCGAGGACCAGCACCGCGAGGTAGAGCATCACGCACCACGCCACCTCGAACAGGGGCGAGCGCGGATTCCAGTAGATCGTGGGATGCCAGATGTTCCACGGCAAACCGAGGTCGTAGAGCAGGCCTACCGCCACGGCGGCATACCCGAGCATTGCCGTGAGCACCGCCGGTCGAGCCGCCGGAAGGTACTTCTCGCGACGGAAGATGTGTGCGATGGCGGCCACGACGAATCCGCCGGCGGCCAGGGCCACCCCGCCCATGACGTCGAAGCCGACCCACAGACCCCAGGGCGTTGTATCGGAGAGAGCGGTGGTCGTGCCGAGTCCACGGGTAAAACGCACCACGGTGATCGCCGCGGCCATCCCGACGATGAACCACAGGATCCCCTTGAAGATCTGGATTCGCCTATTCATCGTTGGATCCGGGCTCATCGGAGCTTTTCGGTTGCAGGCGCATCCTGCGGTCGATGACCCACCACACGCCGGTCATCAACACACCCATGCCGACAAACTCGAAGGGCACTTTTCGCAAGGCGGCCCACGTGAGGTCGGGAAGGGGGCTCTCCCCCAGTTCCGTGGGTTCCTGCCATGCCAGGAACGAGAGATCGAGACCGGAGACGTACAGCACCGAGGTGCCGCCGACCTCGTGCTCACCCCACACGTGGCCGATATATTTGTCCGGCTCGCCATCGATCCGGCGCCGGGCCTCCGCAAGCATCGCGTCGCGGGAACCGAAGCTGGTCGCCTCCTTCGGGCAGGCCTTGACGCACGCCGGTTTGTCGATTTTTCCGGAGGCCAGTTGCTCGAAACACAGGATGCACTTGCGAACCGAGGGGTTCACCGAGCTCCACTCGTAGCGCGGGATCCCGAAGGGACAAGCCATCATGCAGTAGCGGCAACCCATGCACAGCGACTTATCGTAGACCACAGGTCCGTCGGAAGTCTTCTGCAGGGCTCCTACCGGGCAGACCGACACGCATGCCGGCTCCAGGCAATGACGGCACTGGACACGAACGCTGGCACCCTCGGGAAGGCGAACGACGCTCGTCCAGCGGTCGGCGGTGAGGCCGTCCTTGGAGCGCCCCACGCGCGGCGGTGCATCCTCTTCGGGAAGATCGTTGATCTTCTTGCACGCCGCGACGCACTCCTCACAGCCGATGCACTTCGTGACGTCGTTGAGGATGCTCGGGGTCGCGATCATACGCCTTGCCCCTCCTTGCCCAGGGTGGCACGCACGCGTTCACCTGCACCGGGCGCGAATCGCCATCCGAATTCGCTGGAGGTGCGATTGGACCAGAACAGCACGATGTGCACCAGCTTCGTGAACGGCACCAGGATCAGCAGGAGTTCCGCCGACAGCAGGTGCACCAGGTAGACGACTTGAGGATCGATCGGACTGAATCGCGGGTGGGCAACGAGAAAGCCGCTCAGCAACGGAAGCATGCAGAGCACCGGAATCACCCAGTCCTGTGCCTTGCTCAGCGCCCGGGAGCCGGTGTTCACGCCCCGGCCGATGAGCAATCCGACGATGGCCAGCACGGTGAGGACGGTCAGAGCGTCGGCCCACCTGGGCGAAAGAGTCCACCACTTAATCCCGAGCTCCTGCTCCCAGATGGCGACGTGCCCGGCCAGGAACAGCGGGATCGTAATGATGCCGATGTGAAACACGAAGGAGATGATGTTGTAGACCGGTCTCCCCTCGGACCCCCAGTATCGCCACGGCAGCAGCCACGCCAGGGTGCGCTTGGCGATCTCGGGCCACGACATGACCTGATCGCCGGCGCGGCCGTAGGCCCACCCGAGCTCCCACACTTGCAGGACAGCGGCGCGAAATAGACCGGCAACCATCACCAGCAGGGACAACTTCAGCAACGGCCCGCGTGCGAGGTGTGTCAACGGCTCGAGCATGAGCGGCCTCTCCCGCCTAATCGATGATCATCGCCTTGTACATCAGGTCGTGAAGACCCACGACCTCGATGTTTACCTGATGGTCCTCGATCACTTCCCGGAGTTGCTTCTTGCAATTGGCGCAGGGCGCGATGACGTACTTCGCTCCCGTTGCCGCCAGCTGCTCCGCTTTCTTCTTGCCGGTGATCCCGGTTCGATAGGGACGAATCTCGTCCACCGAGACGGTGCCCCCGCCCCCGCCACAGCACAGGTTGTGCGCGCCGCTGGGCGTCATCTCGACGTAGTCTTTGCAGAACGAGCGGATGAGCTCCCGGGGTTGCTTGACGATCCACCCGCTTCGGGCGAGGTTGCACGGATCGTGGTAGGTCACACGATCCGTGATGATCCCCGGGTCCAGCGTGAATCGTCCCTCTTTCCACAGCCGGTAGGTCAGCTCCAGGATGTTGACCATTCCTGGCGCATCCGGTCCCCCGCCGTAGGTCGCCATGAACGCCTTGGCCGTCCGGGAGGCGTGCCCACACTCCCCGATCAGGATCTGCTTCGTGCGCAGACGCTCGGCCTCTTTCTTGATCTCGAGGAGGCAGCGTTCCAGGATCCAGTCGCTGTAGAACAGGCCGTAGTTAATCCCGTCGTTGTACTTCGAGCCGATGGTCCAGTTGTCCTGTTGCCCGGCGACTCTCAGCATCAGCGCGATCCCCATCAGCGTGTCGGCCTCCATCAGGTAGTCGCTGACCGGGGCGTAAAAGATGTACTGACGGTCCTCCTTGTCGACAGGAAACTCGACGTCGATGCCCTTGTCTTCCTTGATCTCTTCGGCCAGGAACTCGAGAGAATCGAGAATCGCCGGAAGCGGGATGGCCGAGGTGTTGTGGGTCTCACCCTCCAGCTGCGCGCGGGTCGAAACGACCAGTGCACGCGGGACGAGGCCCAGCTCGGAGAGAAGGTAGCGCCCGAGGTGCGTGACCAGGCCATGATCCAGGCCCAGCGGGCACTCGAGGGTGCACCGACGACAGGCGGTGCAATGGTAGAAGCTCTCGGCCATCTCGAGGATCTTGTCCGTCGTCAGAGGCTCGCGACCCAGCAAGTGCCCGGAGAGAATTCCCTTGGTGGTGAAATGCCGGCGATAGATATCGAGCAGAAGGTGTGAGCGGTAGCACGGGACGTCTTCGGGCGCCTCGGTGGCCTGGTAGATCTGGCACGACGCGGCGCAGTTGGCGCAGCGGGACGTGACCCGAGCGTAGTTGTCGAGAACCTGGCGATAGTTGGAGTGTTTGAGAACGGCGGCGAAGACCTCGAGGAACCGTTTGGGGAGATCGTCGGTGACGACCCGGTCCTTCTCGATCGTGTAGCTCAGACGCTCCTGGATCCGCTCCGCGACCGAAAGGTCCGCGGGAGCCTCCCTGACGTCTTCGGCCTTGTCTGCCCCCATGTGAGATCTCCCTGGGTGCCAGGCGGACGAAGCCTTGCGCTCGCTGATTGAGAGCAAGGTTTGTGCCACAAATAGGGGCCTTCAATCGCACCCGTGAGACCCGCGTGAGAGTGTGGAGCGTTACTCGCAGGAAACACGGGGATGCCGTCTCACCCCACCGAGCCTCTCGTTTCCTACGACTTCAGAATCGGAAGAATCACGGTAAAAACGGTCCCGACGTCCTCGTCCGAAAGCACGCTGACCTGCCCGCCGTGAGCGCAGACCACACGGTAGATCACCAGCAGCCCCAGGCCGGTGCCGGATCGGCCCTTGCTCGTGAACATCTCGGCGAAGACCTCCCCGCACATGTTCTTCGGGATCCCCTGTCCGTTGTCCGCGACCTCGAGGACGAGCTCACCGGTCGGGTCGAGCACGGTCTTGACCGAGATCCAGTGCCGCTCCTTGGTCGTGTCGAACACGCAGGCGTCTAGGGCGTTCGACAGCAGATTGGTCATCAGGTTGTGGAACCCCTCCGGGTCCAGTCGCGCCGACTCGAGACGATCGTCGAGCTCGACGTGCAAGTCGACACCGTGTTTGAGAGCCTTGTCCCGGTAGAGCCGAGCGGCCTCGCAGACCAGGGAGTTGGGGTCGATCTCTTGAAACTCCGGGTCGCGCTCGCGGGAGCAGTACAGCTGATCGCGGGAGAGCTTGGTCACGCGCTCGATGTTGCGGCGCACCATGCGCCAACCTTCCTGGAGCAGATCCTCGTCGTTACTCTCCATGCCCTCTTCCACGACGAACATTCCGCCTTCAAGCCCGGTCACGATATTCTTGATGTAGTGGGCCATACTGGCCATCGCTTGCCCGAGCGCCACCAGCTCCTGCTGTGAGGCGAGGGTGCGGGAGATGTCCGTGGCCACCTCCATGCCACCCCTGATCGCTCCATTTTTTCCGATCAGCGGCGCGGTTCGTACCGCCATCTGGACCACCGAGCCGTCAGTCGTCCGGACGATCTCTTCGCTCTCGTGCACCTTGCCGTCGCGGAAGGTCTTGGCCATCGGGCAGTCGAGGCAGACCTCCTTGCGTCCTTTGTAGACCTCGTAGCAGTACTCGCCCACGCGGTCCCCGAACAGGGCGCGGAAAGTCCGGTTGACCTTGCGGATGCGGAATCTGAGATCCTGGATGGAAACGGCGCTCGGCACGAGGTCGACAAGACGCTCGCCTTGAGCGACGAGGCCTTCCGGATCGACCCGGACCCTGTCGTCTGCGTCGTGCGCCACGCGGGCCTTCCTACTTCTCGGCCTCCACCGGGACGAGCTTGCGGGCAAGCTCGAGCAGCTCGTCCGGCTCGGGCGGTTTCTCCACGAACGCCTCCGGGTGGGGTACCTGCTCGAAGTCCTGTGCGAAGAACGATTTGTACTGGCTCAGGCCGGTCAGGATGACCACCGGGACCTTGCCCAGGTCAGGGTCTTTCTTCAGCCGCCTGTAGGCCATGATGCCAGTTCTCTTGGGCATCATGATGTCGAGGAAGATCAAGTCCGGACGGGTCTTCTGCGCCACCGTCAGACCCTCTTCACCGTCGCTCGCCGTCTCCACGGTGTAACCGTGCTTGGCGAACAGCGTCCGCAGGTAGGTCCTGATGTCCTGTTCATCGTCAACGACTAGAATCGTGGCTGCCATGGCTCCCCCGATCATTCACCCTGTTGTTTGTCGATCTCGTTGATGACCTCGCGCACCGCCGCACGAACCTGCGGGTCGGGGTCGCTTTCCGCCAGTGAGCGCAGATCGTCCGCAATACGCGGAGCCGCCGGCCGCAGTTGCCGCAGGGCCTCGAGCCGGATCTCCGATGCCGCGTGACGCAGGATTCGGCCCAGGATCTCCTCCGCCCGCTCGCCCGCCTCGCCCCCGCGCGCGAGAATCACGCCGAGACCCCGAACCGCCGCGGGAGAATCACGGAACGCTCCCAGCATCTCGGCTACGACCTCGGGCTCGTAGGTCTCGAGCATGCGGTCCATGTGCCGATCCGGGCCCGCGTGTTCGTCTCCCGCGGTTGACTCGCCGGTCTCGCGAAGCTCCGGGTCCACCAGCCGTCCACGAGCCGCCTCGCGCAGGGCCGGCGACCGAACGGTCTTCAGGATGTCGGCCAGGAGGTTCTGGTCGGCGAACATGTTGATGGCGATTCGGCGCGCGGTGACGTTGTAAGAAGAATCCCGTGCGATCGACTCGAGCACGTCCTGGTCCTGGATGTGCTCGAAACAAGCCATCATCAGAGCCGGATTCTTCCGCTCGCGCATGATATCGGCCAGAACCCGAGGATCGTCGATCTGGGCGACCGCCTTCAGTCTTGCGTCCAGGTGCCGGCCTTCGATCGCCACCTTGCGCAACATGCCGTTGGCTTTCAATCGCTCCACAGCCCGGTGTCGAACCTCGAGATCGGGGTCTTCGCACGCCAGCTGCACCAGAACGGATTCGTCCTCGAGCGCGGCCACAGCCCGGAGGCGAACGGCCGGATCGCTGTGCTGATGGCGCCGTCTCAGAAGATTGGACAGGCTCACTCCGGTGTCTCCCTCAGTTGAAATTCCACTCCAGGAACCCTTCTCTGACGTCGACCATCGCATTCACGACGAGCTCGACCAGACCGCCGTAGAGCATGCCGCATCGATCCCAGGCCTCGTAGTACGTGAACAGATCGCGCATCTGCCCCTTGCAGTTGGAGCATGGCGCGCAGACGTACTTCTTGGTTTCGGGCTCGATGCAGTCGTCGAAGGCCTCGAGGAGTTGACGGTATTTGAGTCTCCCCGACACCCGCGTCCGCCAGGCTGGGAAGTTCAGAGACTGCCCGACGGCAAACCCGGAGCCGCCACCGCAGCACAGGTTGTTGACGCCGTGCGGCTCCATCTCGCGGAACTGCGGGCAGATCGCTCTCACGATGTTCCTCTGCGGCTCCACGATTCCCATCGAGCGGGTGAGATTGCACGGGTCGTGGAGCGTCACGGGGAACTCGTTGCGTGACGGATCGAGCATGATCTTCTCGTTGACCACCAAGTCCTCGAGCAGAACGAGGGCGCTCTCAACGGGCACGTGAAGCTCCATCGGCACGACGCGATCCGCGATGGGCATCAACGCCTTGTGCGCATGCCCGCACTCACCCACGAGCATCCTCTTGGCATTGAGATTTTTGGCTACCTCGAAGTGCTTGATGGCGATGCGGGAGTACTGCACGTCGTCGTAGAACAAGCCGTAGTTGACGGAATCGTAGCCCAGAAGATCCGAGGCCATCGTCCATTTCACGCCGGCCACCGAGAGGATGATCGCGAATGCCTGGAGGTTCTCGGGCCACGACAGGAACTCGCCGGCATTGTGCATGACCAGGTAGTCGGCATCCTTCACGTCGAAGGGAATCTTGATGTCCAGGCCGGTCTTCTCCCGGATGTCGTCCTCGGCAAACTCGACGATGTCCTTGACGCCCGCGGGGTTCATGCCGGTCGAAGAACCGGTGTCCAGCTGCTTTATCGTGCCCACGTCGTGCAGCTCGGGCATGTTCAGGCCGAGCTCCTGGCTGAACAGCTTACGGATCTCGCGGGTAATCAGCGCGTTGTCGACGCCGACGGGGCAGGCCTGGGCGCAACGCCGACACAGCGTGCAGCGGTACGAGAGCTCGGCCAGGCGCACGATGTGATCCCAGGTCAGCTCGATGTCGGTGCCGCGCAACTTCGGAAAGATGCCGCCGCCCGGCTTGAGATAACGACTCACAATCTTGCGCAGGATCTCGGGACGGAAGGTCGGACGATAGATCTCGGCGTGCCCGGACGCGGTATAGATCGGGCACAGCTCGGCGCAGGTCTGGCACTTGACGCAGTTTTCGAGCGAAAGCATGAGGGGTTGGAGGAAGGTCCAGTTGTTTTCTTTCGTCAGAAGCTTGCGGAGCCCGTCCAGAAAACCGGCGACGAGCTTGTCCCGTTCTTCTTCGGTGGTGGGAACCGGAACTCGCATCGCAGAGACGCCGTCCGGTCCGACCTCGAAACGGCCGCGCTGATCCTCGGTCAGCTCCGGTATGGGATCGTCCTTCCAGTCCTGATACGGGAAAGGCAGGGGCACGAGATCGCGGGGGGCGATTCCCTCGTTCTCGAGGAGAAAGCGCTCGAGGTCTTCCGGGCTCTTCAACTGCGAAAGTGGCATGCTCACTCTCCTGGGTCTTCGGGCTTCTCGGGCATCGTGGTTGCCACCTCGGCCCAGCTCTTCCCGGTTTGAATGTGCTCGGCCGACCAGTCCACGCCGAACCCCAGAGCCCCCCGCAACCGCCGTTCGAGAGCGCTCCCCGCTTGCACCGGTCGGTCGTCCCACCGGACCGCGTGATAGGTGAAGTACTTGGAAAAGAAATGCACCATGCGGGTGAACGGCAGGTAGAAAATGAACAACGCCGCCACGGCCATCTGGAGACCGAGCAACAGGGAGACCTCGGGCGCGCGAAGGCGCAGCAGCCGTCCCACGGCGGCCGCCGCCTCGGCCATCCCGCCGGGCACGACGGCCGCGGCGGCGCTCAGCCCACCGAGCGCGACGAGCAGCGCGAGGTTGAGGCGATCGAGCGGCGTGGTGTAGGGCCTGAGGCGCGGGTCTTGGGAGCGGACGATCAGCAGCATCGCCGCACCCACGGCGGTCAACAATCCCCCCACCCCACCCGACAGCGCGAGCAGACCCAGCCACAACCGGGACGACAGACCCAACGCGGCGACGAGGAGGCCCATCGACGTGAGGACGAGCAGGTAGAGGCCCCAGTGGAACGGGAGGGAGCCCCACCACAGTTTTCTGTTGTTGACCCGCACCCCGCGCAGCAGGACGATCTCCTCGAACATGAACTCGACCTCGCCCCAGTGACTCTTCTCACGAGGCTGGGTCCACCAGTCTTTCTGTTCGAGGTAGGAGCCACCGTGGTCTCGCCCGGGCTCGTGAGCCACCGGATACAGATCCCAGCGAACGTGCTCGGGGGCGCGGATGTAATTCAGCGCGCGCCAGCCGCAGCCGAAGACGAACAGGGCCGCAGCCAACCAGATCCACCACAGGAGAACTGTGTCCACCACGGTTCCTCCATTCGATCAATAGTAGGTTGGCCGCGAAGTTGCAATACCCGTGCCGGGGCGGCGGACCCCGGGGATCAGCTCTTGTCGAGCAACTCCGCTCCTCCGTACCTCCTCTTGATCCACCCGGGAATGAGCGACACGATCACGAAGACGATGGCCCCGCCGGCGAGATAGAGCAGGAACTTACCGAATTCGCCGGTCCTCACCGACCCGGCCATGAAATTGAATGCGACACACGCAGGGAGCATGCAGATGAACGTGACGAGGACGTAGGTCGGTAACGAGATCTTGGTCAGACCATAGACGTAGTTCTGGGCGTTGAAGGGGAACAGGGGCACCAGACGGGTGATCATCAGCATGCGCCAGCCCTGCTTCTCCACACCGTCATCGATCTTCTGCAGTGCCTGGTTCTTCTGAACGAGTCCTTCGACCATGCCCCTTGCCGCGTAGCGCCCCACGAGAAATGCCGCCGCTGCGCCGAGTGTCGCACCGATGGAGCTGTAGACGCTTCCCCAGACAGGGCCGAACACCAAGGCACCCACGATCGTGACGGGGAGGCCGGGCAGGAAGAAGACACAGGCTGCGATCCAGACGAGGATGAAGGTCAGCGGGGCCCACAAGCCGAGGCTGTCGAACCACGCATCGAGCTTGTCCACGTTTTCCATCGTGAACAGCTCGAACAGCCCCATCTGGCGTGCGACGAGAACCCCGCCGAGCACGATCACGGCGGCCATGACGAGCTTCCACCAGCCTCCCTTGCCTTTGGGAGGTGCGGCAGGTTCGGCGTTCTTCACATTTTCCTGCACCACGGCGGCCTCGTTCGTGCAAACGCTCTTGGCGTCTCGGAGCGCATGTAGAGCAGAGGGGGCCGGGGCATCTTCCCCGGCTTCTCTCCCGATAAAACGATCAGGCTCCCGGGTCGACCTCGACCGGGTTCTTGTCGAAGTAGCTCCACTCGATCCAGCTGCCGTCGTAGTTGTGCAGCCGGTTCATATCCCAGCCCATCAGGTAGAGGGCGAAGATGTGCGTCGTGGTGCGAACGCCGGACTGGCAGTAGAAGACCTGGTCTTTGTTCATGTCGATGCCATTCTCGGCGATGACCTGCTTGATCTCGTCGGCCGTCTTGAACTCGGTCGGCGTGGCGTCGTTGACCTTTTTCCGGAAGTCTTTCCAGCTCAGGAAAGTGGCCCACGGGATGCGGCCCTTGCGGAACGCGCCCTTCTTCAGCTTCTCACCGCTCCACTCGTCCGGCTCGCGGGTATCCCACAGCTGGACCGTGTCGTCGGTCTTGGCCCGCCAGACGTCGTCCATCGACGACACCATCTGGGAGGTGCGAGCCTTGGCCACAAAGTTGCCGGCCTTCTCGTCCCTGTCGGCACCGGTTCCCATCTCGGTGTCGTACCCGGCGGCCTTCCAGCCCTCGTAACCGCCGTCGAGGATCCGGACGTCGGTCTTGCCGTAGAGGTAGAACCCCCACCACAGCCGGGTGGCGTCGTACTTCTCGTCGTAGATCACGACCTTCGAGTCGTTATCGATACCGAGCGAGCGAGCGAACTTTTGGAAGTCCCCGGGGAGCATCATCATCCCGCCGAACGGGTAGGGCTCACCATCCTCCTCGGTGTAGTCCGGTCGCCAGACGCTGTAGGCGCCAGGGATGTGACCTCGGGTGAAGGAGCCGGTCAGGCCGCCCTTGACGACGCCGATGAGCACGAGCTTCGAGTCCTTGGCGTCCATCAAGCCCTTGAGCTCCTGGGGTGTGATCAGCGCCTCGCCACGCTCGAAGCCCTTGTATTTCTCTCCTGCGACTGCCGGACTGACCACGGCCAGCCCGATCAGGAGGGCCGCCACGGCCGTCCACGTCGCCAGTCTGCGTAACCTCATCGCAACTCCTCCTTGTTCGGACCGCGTTGTCCGTACAGACTTCAACGTCTCGAACGGATAGCAATCGGCGTACCAGCCCTCGAGGACGTCTACCGGCCCAGAACGTGGAGCAGAGAAGACCTCGACGCGGGCCGGTGGGTCAGACGCGTCTCCCGGTCTCGGCGCCGTAACCGCCGCCGTTACCCGTCTGTAACAACCGCTCCGCCTCCGACGGGATGTGGTTCAGGGTGAGACGGACCGTGAACGTGCTCCCCTCCCCGGTGCGGCTCTCGACGGAGACGGTTCCCCCGTGAGATTCGACCACTTCCTTGACGATGGCGAGGCCCAGACCGGTCCCCTCGGATTCGTGGTGCTTGGCGTTCGGCGCCCGCACGAACTCCATGAAGACTTGATCGAGGTAGTCCTCGGGAATACCGATCCCCTGATCGATGACCCGGATCACCGCGAACTCGTCCGCGATCCTGAGCTCGACCGTCAACGATCGGTCGGGAAGATTGTACTTGATTCCGTTGTAGATCAGGTTCTCGAAAGCGTGAACGAGATCGGGAGGAATGCCCCAGCCCAGGACGGCGACGCCCTTGAAGTCCGGGACCAGGGCCACGTGACGTTTTTCCGCATCGGGCGCCAGGGAATCCAACAGGTCGCCGAGTAGCTGGTTCAGGTTGACGTCACGCGACCAGGGTGCGTGTTTTCGGCCTTCCCGCATCTTGGCCAGAGCCAGGAGGTCATTGATCACCGATAGCAGGCTGTCGGTGACGTCGACGGCCCCCGCCAGCATCTTTCGCCCCTGGTCCGTGGCCGGATCGACGAAGCCCTTGTCGAGCACTCGTAGCACGGTCCGGATCGTGCCGAGCGGCGAGCGGAGTTGGTGGGCGGACATGCGCATGTAGAGGGACTTTCGCCGCTCGACCCCCTTCATCTCTTTCAACAACCGGTGCAGCTCTTCGGTTCGCTCGCTCAGGGCGTCCGTGGCCTCGTAAAGCTCGATGCTGCGTCTCTTGAGTCGGCGGACCACTGAATCGGCCAGGTAGACAATCCCGAAGACGCCGAAGATCAGAGCTAGAAGGTTGAGGCGCGAGATCGTGATATCGAATGCGCTGTCGGGTACGAGTGGGTGGAATCCGAGCACTCCCCGAGCTTCCGCCGTCAGGAGCAGCAAGGCGCCCAGGCTTGCGGCACCGGCCAGCAGGTAGGCCCAGCGGGCGGTGATCATGATCGTGCCGATCACCATGTGAAAAGCGAAGAACACCATGAGAGGGCTCTGGAGGCCGCCCGTGAAGTGAATCGTGACCATGAGGGCCGCAAGATCGAGAACCATCTGGCAGAAGGCGATGGCGCACAACGTCGACGGATCGTGTTCCAGCCGTTGCGCACGCACCACCAGGAGGAACAGCAGGTTGTAGGCCGCTACGACACTGGCGACGACGAACAAGCTCGGCCAGACCGACGGGAAGCCCAGCGGCGGGCCGGCCAGCGAGGCGAGGGTCAGGCCGGCCACCGCACACCAGCGCAGCCGGTTGAACCACACCAGTCGTCCGTGCAGCTCGGGCGCGAAGATCTGCTGGAAGGATCGGGCGATCACGAAGGCGGGGACCCGATCAGGGCCTCGACCTCGGCAAGCAACGACTCGGGCTCAATGGGCTTCTCGAGGAAGCGGTCACAAGGGACCCAGGACTCCTCCACTTCCTCGCGGAAGTTGTACCGCTCATCGACTCCGGTGAGCATGATCAGGGGAATGGCCTTCGTCTCGGGATCGCGGCGCAGCTTCTTGGCCACGTCGAAGCCTTCCGACATGTAGTCCATCATCACATCCAGGATGATGAGGTCCGGGGGGCTCTGCAAGATCTTCTCGAAGGCCTGGGTGCCGTTGGCGGCGGTCTGGACCCGGTAGCGGGACTCGAGCACGGCCGAAACGGCTGCGACAAAGACCTGATCGTCGTCCACGAGAAGTACGGTTTTCGTGGCCATGGACCCTCCGCTCCACACTTGCTGCCAGGTTAGGTGAGCTCCAGGTCGCAATGCAAGCAACGAGTCGCTTCGGTTACGGCTTGCTTCTTGGTGAAGACGCGCTCCACCTGGACAAACTGCTCCTTGCGACTGCCCGCGACGAGGTGCTCGGGTATGAGCCGTCCTCTGGCTCCTTCCTCTTCGCCGGGCCCCTGGATGCCGGTGAGGTCCTCGGGGGCGGTGAACGTCTCGTCGATGTTCCCCGATCCTCCGAGGTAGCGATCGATGTTGACCGCGGCGCGACGCCCGTGCGCGATCGCGTCGATCACGGAAGCCGGGCCGAGGACGAAATCGCCACCGGCGAACACGCCATCGGAATCCGTCGCCAGCGAGTGCGGATCGACGACGGCCAGATCCCCGCGACCGAGTCCGACGCCCAGCTTGTCGGCATCGCCCGGTTTCTGGCCGATCGCGACGATGATGCTGTCGACGTCGAGCTGGAACTCGGAGCCGTCGATCGGTTCGGGACGACGGCGGCCGCTGGCGTCGGCCTCGCCGAGACGCATCCGGATGCAATCGACCACCAGCTCGTCGTCCTGACGCTGGACGCTCACCGGAAGCGTCAGGTAGTTGATATCGATCTTCTCCTCGATCGCGGCCTCGACCTCCACCGGATCTGCCGGCATCTCTTCCTGGCTTCTTCGATACAGGACCGTGACGGCCTCCGCGCCCAGACGCAGGGCACTTCGCGCCGCGTCGAGGGCGGTATTGCCGCCGCCGACCACCGCCACCCTTCGTCCCGGGTCGACGTCCTTCCCTTCCGCGATCCGCCGCAGGAAGCTGACGCCATCCCAGATCCCTCGCTGGTCCTCGCCGGGGATGTTCATTCGGAAACCTTCGTGCGCACCGATGGCCAGGAAGACCGCGTCGAATCCTTGCTTCTTGAGCTCTTCCGCCGATCCCGCTCGCGTCGACGTCCGGATCTCGACGCCCGCGTTCTTGATGATCTCGTCGATCTCGTGATCGAGGCTCTCCCCCGGGAGACGGTAGCGGGGTATGCCGTACCGCAGCATTCCACCGGCCTCGGGCAATCTCTCGAACACGGTCACCTGATGCCCGCATCGCCGAGCGAGGTAGTACGCGGCAGTCAGACCGGCAGGCCCGGAGCCGACCACGGCGACCTTCTTGCCGCTGGGCTCGGGCTTCTCGAAGTCGGTGGGTTCCGCGTGCGAGCCGTATTCCACCGCGGCCCGCTTGACCGCGCGTATCGAGAGATTCTCGTCGAGCTGCGCCCTCCTGCAGCGAGCTTCACAAGGAGCGAAGCAGACCAGCCCGCAAACGTGGGGCAGCGGGATGCGCTCCCGCACGACGAGGTAGGCTTGATCGAAGCGCTCCTGAGCGGACTCGCGGAGATACCTCGGGATATCGATACCCGCCGGACAGGCGTGAGAGCAGGGCGAGCCGACGATCTCCTTGCACTCGCACGCACGGCAGTGCTTCCACTCGATGTGCTCGACGTACTCCTCGCGAAAATGTCGCAATGTGGAAAGGACCGCGTTGGGCGCGGTCTGCCCCAGGCCGCACAGCGACGTGGACTGAATGTGGCGGCTCAGCTTTTCCAGGACATCGAGGTCCTCGAGAGTCCCTTTACCCTTGGTGATACCGTCGAGGATGTTGAGCATCACCCGCGTCCCGATGCGGCACGGCGGACACTTGCCGCAGGACTCGTCCACGAGAAACTCGAGGAAGAACCTCGCGAGTTTCACCATGCAGGTGGTCTCGTCCATGACCACCAGTCCGCCGGAACCCATCATCGCTCCGAGCTCCTGCAGGGACTTGTAGTCGATCGGGGTGTCCAGGTGAACCGCCGGGATGCACCCGCCGGACGGCCCGCCGGTCTGCGCTGCCTTGAACCGCTTTCCCTTCGGGATGCCGCCGCCGATGTCGTAGACGATCTCCCTGAGGGTTATTCCCATGGGAACTTCGACCAGGCCGATGTTGTTGACGTTGCCGGTCAGGGCAAAGGTCTTCGTACCCTTGCTCAGCTCGGTGCCGACCTCGGAAAACTTCTCGGCCCCGTCCGAGATGACCACGGGAACGTTGGCGTAGGTCTCGACGTTGTTGATCAGCGTCGGCCGACCCCAGAGCCCCTCCTGGGCGGGATAGGGTGGTCGAGGCCGCGGCATTCCCCGCAGTCCCTGGATGGACCTCAGGAGGGCGGTCTCCTCACCACACACGAATGCACCCGCGCCCTCGACGATGGAGACGTCGAAGTCGAAGTCGCGACCCAGGATCTTGCTCCCCAGGTAGCCCCGCTCCCGAGATTGCCTCACCGCGACCTTGAGGCGTGCAACCGCGAGCGGATACTCCGCGCGGACGTAGATGAAGCCGCGTCGCGCACCGACCGCGAAGGCGGCGATCGTCATCCCCTCCAGCACAGCATGGGGATCGCCTTCCATCAGGCTTCGATCCATGAACGCGCCAGGATCGCCCTCGTCCCCGTTGCAGACCACGTACTTCTTTGTGCCCTCGGCCTCGCCCACGATCTGCCACTTGAAACCGGTGGGGAACCCGGCCCCGCCGCGGCCCTGAAGACCCGATCGCTTGACCTCGTCTACCACGTCCGCACGCTGCATTCCCAGCGCCCTCTCGAGCGATCCGTAGCCCCCGACGCGCACGTAGTCGTCGATGTCCTCCGGGTCGACCTCGCCGCAGTGCCTCAGGGCGACCCGCATCTGTTTCCGGAAGAACGGAATGTCATGTTCGTTCCGGCACGGCGTCCCGTCCCGCGGGTCCTTGAACAGGAGCCGCTCGACGAGCTCGCCCTTTGCGAGAGTCGTCTCGATGATCTCGTTGACGTCGTCCTCGGTGACCCGGCAGTACATGACGCCCACACGGGGAACCTTGACCAGCGGACCGGCGGCGCAGAACCCGTGGCATCCGGTGATCCCGACATCCTGCCCGCACAGACAGTCTTCGTCGACCTGAACGCGAAGCTCCGGGTGCCCATTGAAAGCCTCGCGGAACTTTTCCGCGATCTCCAGAGAGCCGCTCGCGACACAGGCGGTCCCCGCACACACCTTCACCGTGGGGTCCATCCGGCCTTCCTCGTCGGGCACCTTCACCGGTGCACGGGCATGCTCCTCGGCACTCATCGGGAAGCCTCCCCACCGGATCCGTCCGGGCCGTCTTTCGGTTTCTTGTCCGACTGCGACCGGAGACTGCGCACGAGCCTCTGCATTTTCAACCGCGTAAGCTCTCCGTGCACCCGGTTGTTCACCATCACCGCCGGTGCGAGCCCGCAGGCCCCCAGACATCGCGCCTGGTCGAGATTGAAGAGACCGTCTTCCGAGAGACCTCCCAGCTCGACGTTCAGGTCGACTCGGAGCGCGTCGACCAGGCGTTGGGCCTGTCGAACGTAGCACGCGGTTCCCATGCAGACCTTGAACTGGTAGCGCCCGCGAGGTGTGGTCGTGAAGAAATTGTAGAAGCTGACGACGCCATAGACCTGGGCGGGAGAGAGGCCCAGCTTGTCAGCAATGTATTCCTGAGTGGCGAACGGAAGGTACCCGACGGACTCCTGGACCATGTGGAGCAGTGGAATGAGCCGTTCCTGACCGCCGGGGTTGTTCGCCAGGAAGTCGTCGATCTCCGACCAGATTGCGGGATCGAGATCTTCGGTGATCTGCGCCTGTTCCGCGCCGAAGAAGCCGGATGGCTCGCTGGCCCCATTGGTGGTGAAAGCGTCGCTCATTTGGGTTTCCTCACGCTGACCATCACGGCAGTTCCCTGCTCCATCACCAGCGGGGCGGTTCCGTCACCCGTCCCGCTCTGCCACGGCACGACCAGCGTGCCGCGCCGGACGGTGCGGTCCAGTCTCGCCCGAAGAAGCAGCTCCCGGCCATTGGCCACGATCCGTATCGTCTCGCCGTTCTCGACGCCCATCTCGCGCGCGTCCGACGGACGAAGCCGCGCCGCGACCGTAGGCGCCAGCTCCTGCAATGAGCGGCTCCGTCTGGTGACCGACCCGGAGTGGAACAGCTGCGGAGAGACGTCCAGCAGCATCCCCGAGCACGGACGGGGCTGGACCGGCGGGCTGACCGCCGCGAAACGCCGTATCGATGCCCGAGCATGAGGCCAGCGGACCAGCTTCTCGATCTCTTGCTCCACCTGCTCGACGGGAGGCAGGCTCTTTCCGAGGCGTCGAGCGAGCTCGACGATGACCTGACCGTCCTGCGGTAGGGGCAGCGGCGGTGTCCTCACGCGGCTCAGGGACCGCCGGACGCCGTCCGCACCCACGAGCGTACCCTCGCGGTCGCCCAGGATCCGCACAGGCAACACCACGTCCGCGAGGCGAGCGGTCGGGGTCAGGAACGCGTCCTGGACCACCACGAAGTCGGCGCCCTCGATAGCCTTCCGCGCCTGGAAGTACTGGGGCCAGGCCGCCACCGGGTCCTGACCGACGAAGTACAGGACGCCTACCTCGCCTCGGGCCGCACGGGAGAAGCTTTCCTTGGCCGACCACCCCGGTCCGGGGGGCACCCCGAGACCCCAGAGCGCTTCGATCTCCGTGCGGGCGTTCTCGTCTCCCGCCACCCTGTGCCCGGGCAGCAGGCCCGGATGGAGCCCCACGTCGATTGCACCCTGAACGTTGGCCTTTTCCCCCAAGATCATCACGGCTGGGCGAGCCTCCTCACCCCCCAAGAGACTCATCAGCCACGCGGCGGCGCGAGTAACGCGCCCTCCGTCTCCGGGGATCCCGAGACCGGTCACGACGACGGCAACGACCTTGCGCGCACCGGCAAGCATGTCGGCCATCTCCGTGATCCGTTCGGCAGGAACGCCCGTGTGAGAGGCGACGACCTCGGGCGTGTAGTCCGCGATGCTGGAACGCCACTCGGAAAAGCCGGGTATCTCGAGCAACGACTCCGCCGCCGAGGCGTGCCGCGCGAGAATCTCCGCCGCCGCGCCGTGGACCAGCACGTCCTCCGTCCCCGGCTCCAGCGGCAGGAACATCTCCGCGTGGCGCTCGAGGCCACCCGAGAGGGCGTGCGCGAGAATCAGCTTTTGGCCTCGTTGCCGAACACCCTGGACGAGCTCGGTCTTGATCAGCGGATGGGTGCGCGTGGGATCGCCGCGAAGCACCAGCACGAGGTCGGCCTCGGCCAGGTCTTCCATCGTGGCGTTGGAGCTCGGCGAGCCGGTCACCGGCCCCATGCCCTCGATGAGCGCCTCGACACCACCGACCGGGCCCAGATCGACGTGCGGCGAGTCCACGACCGTCCGCACGAATCGCTGCATCAAGTACGCGTCTTCAACGGTCAGGCGCGAGCTGCCGAGGCCGACGATCGGTCGCGTGGCGGCGCGCGCCTCGTGCAAGGACGCCACCACCGCGTCGAAGGCCTCGTCCCACGTCACAGGTACGAGACTCCCGTCGCGACGGAGCAGAGGCATCTCGAGACGTTCGGCGTTGTCGAGAGCGTCCCAGCCGAGCCAACCCTTGGCGCACAACTTCCCCCGGTTCGGCCGTGAGCCGACATCCGAGGTCACCCGTAGCGGGGTCCCCTCGTGGGTCTGGACGGTAATCTGGCAGCCGCAGCTGCAGTAGGAGCAGGTCGTCGTGGAAGCCGCGCGCTGCCACACCGGGATGTCCGACGTGTATGGCCGTGCCATCAGCGCGCTGACGGGACATGCGTTCACGCACTGGCCGCAGAACTCGCAGTCCAGGGGCCGGTCGAGCAGGGTGGCCACCTGTGCCTGAAGCCCCCGGTTGACGATGCCGATCGCGGCCACGCCCTGGATCTCGTCGCAGATCCGGACACACTTGCCGCAGATGATGCACTTCTCCGGGTCGCGAACGATCACCCGAGACTTGAGGTCCCTGGGCGCCAGGACCCGTTCGAAAGGAAGCGGATCCTCGGGGCTGCCGTACTGGTAGATGAGGTCCTGGAACCTGCAGTCGCCTTTCCGCTCACAGACCGGACACTCCATGCGGTGATTGAGCACCAGCAGCTGAAGCTGCCTTCGACGTGATTCGATGACCTCGGCGGCATCCGTCTCGATCACCATTCCCCGCTGCACCGGCGTGGAGCAGGCCGGGACCAGCCCACCCCGCCCGTCGCGTCGGGCGACCACGCACATCCTGCAACCGCCGTACGGGGTCAGGCGCTCGTCATGGCACAGCGTGGGAACGACGATCCCCATGTCCCGGAGAAAGTGCAGCAGCAGGGCGCCCGCCGGGGCCTGGGTCTCCCTCCCGTTGACGGTGATGGTCAGCTGCTCGCGTCCCATCCTCTCCCCTTTCATTCGGCTCCGAGGGGTCGCATTCTCTTGAATGCCCACTTGGTCCTCAGGCGGTTGACGTAGCGCGGCAGGCTGCCCGGAGGCTTCTTGCGCGTCTTGGCCTCCCAGTCCGGCGACAGGAGGAAGTCGAGGATGTGAATCGCCTCCTTCCCGCAGCCGGCCAGGGCCATCCGACAGCCGGCACAGTAGGTGATCATCGGCAAGGGCGATTCGTCGCCGCGCCTGCGCGAGATCTTCTGCGACAGCTCCGAATCGACGGGGTAGATCATTCCCCCGAAGCCACAGCATCGGGCAAGCTCACCGGCGTATTCGACATCCTCCACCGCGCTGCCGCCGTCGTGCAGCAGATGGCGCACCGCCGAGTGGATCCCGGGCTCGTGTCGGGCCTTGCAGGAATCGTGAATCGAAACCGTGACGCCCTCCCGGTCCCTGGGCGGCTGCCACTTCCCCGCGAGCGCTTCCCACACGGTGGTGACGCTCAGCTCCGGAACGGTGGCCTTCAGGAGGTGTGTGCAGTCGGGACACGCAGCGACCAGCTGCTCCGCACCCACGCTTTCCACCATCCGGAGCATCTGCTCTCTCGAGTTCGAGAACGCCTCTTCCATTCCGAGCAGGTCCACGGGGGCGCCGCAGCAGTACATCAGCACCCCGGTCCCCCGGTAGTTCTTGCGGAGCTCGTCGTAGATGCGGATCGCGTGCTGGGGGGCCACCGCCGGCAGCGCGCAGCCCGTGAAGAACAGCCTCTTGCTTCGACTGCGTCCGGGCTCCGACATGACCAGGCTGAAAGTCTTCGACACGCCCGCGTTAAAGTACCCGACGATCCCCTTGTGCACCGGCAGGGGGCCCTTGCCTTCCCCGACCGCTTCCCGCCTCGCTGCGAGCAGGAGGGCGCCGGTGTCGAGATCCTCCGGGCAGACGGTGGCGCACAGAGAGCAGACGTTGCACGAGTAGACCATCTTCAGCGCGTCGTCCGGCCGCCAATCCTCCTTGACGCGTCGGGCCAGGTCCTTGGGCGAGTGGCAGTGCTTCGCGAGGAACTCGCAATCCTTGACGCACAGCCCGCATTCGCAGTCGAGACAGCGCTCGGCGTCCTCGCGGGCACCGGCCTCGCCAATGGCCTCGTTGTACGGCTGGAGCATCACCGGAGTCCGCTCCCGCCGCTTGCGCTCCCCTTCGTCGATCTCGAGGGTCCAAAGTAGCCGGGGCTGAAGCGGCCCCTCACGGTCCTCCCGAAGGTCGCGGCCCTCCAGGTGTCGTCGAGCGGACTTCGCACAGCGGCGCCCGAACGCCAGCCCGTGGATCACCGTCGCCGGACCGCTGACGGCGTCGCCACCCGCAAACACGCCCGGTATGCCGGTCTCGCACGTCATGGGGTCGGCGTAGACGGTGTCTCGGATCGTGCGATTCAGGTTCATCTCGCCGTCACGAAGGAGTTCGAGGCCGCCCCCGTATCCCGCAAGGAGCAGCACGGCCTGGAACTCCGCCCGAAGCTCGTCGAGACTGACGTCGCTACCGACTTCTACTCCCGTCCGAACCTCGAGCTGAAGCGCGGAGATGATCGACAGGTCGCGATCCACGACTTTGCGGGGCAGGCGGAATCCCGGGATCTTGTGAACGAGACAGCCGCCGATCTCCGACTCTTTCTCGAACAAGGTCACCGAGTAACCGGCGCGCGCCAGATCGTGCGCCGCGATCAACCCTGCCGGTCCCGATCCCACCACGGCCACCTTCTCGGGACGTTGCGGCTCGCGATCGAGGACGTGCTGCGGCTCCCCCGGCTCCCAATCGGCCAGGAACCGCTTGATGTCGCGAATGCGAATCGCGTTGTCTTCGTCGATCCGCTTGCAGTGCAGCTCGCAGGGATGGGCGCAGAGATAACCCAGGACACCCGGGAAGGGCAGCTTGTCGCGTACGAGCTGCAGGGCCTCCTGGTAGCGACCTTCCTTGGTCAGCTGGACGTAGCCCCGAGCGTCGACGTGCAGGGGGCAACGCGCCACGCAATTGGCCGGCCCTTCGCCTCGGCACCGCTCCAGGATCTCGTCGGCGAGGTGCACCAGCTGGGTTTGCGCCTGACCCTCCGGGGCCTCGCTCTCCCAGGGCAGCGAAACGGGTCTCGTAGCCGCCTCGGCCATCGGTCATCTCCTCGGTTGACGGGGCGCCCGGACCAGGGGTTCCGGCGTTCCGGATGATCATGGCCGAACGTCACGGTCGCGTAACGCCCCGAGCCACTGCGGCGAAACACACCTTGCGGAAAGCTCACGGGTTGCCCAGGAGCCGCCGCGATCAAGAGAGGGTGCAATCGGCGTGCCCAGGGACGCGACCCATCAGACCGTGATTCGGGGAGACGGGATTCGCTCTGCGGGGGAAGCTGTGTCCTACCAGCCGACTGCTTTGTGGCAGCCGGAGCAGGCCTTCGGGAACGGGTTCGCTGCCAGATCCTTCTCGCGCTGACGCTCGGCTTTGTCGAGATACTGGAGCGCGTCCAGGATATTCCGGCCGGCGACCTCCTCCAGGAACCGACGTTCGGCGGCGATGCGTGACTCGAACGACCGGGCAAAGGACCGGAATCGCTCGCCGTCGAGGATCTCGCCGAGGCCGCTCTCGGCCAGGTCGCCGAAGACGAACCGCTCGACGTCCGTCGGGCCGTCGTCGACGCACCTGGGAATGGGCCCTTGAACCGGCAGACCCAGGTTGACGCACGGCCCGACCTTCCCGTCCCAGCTGACGAACACGAAGGAGAGCGGGTTCAGGGAGCAGACCAGGGGTCTCTCCTCGGCGAGGGCAGGGGCGCGGAACGCGATCTTGCAGGACCTGGCCGCGCGGCGCGCCTCCTCGATCGCGTCGGCGGCGCTCGGGTCGACACCGGAGGCGTCGAACGCGGCGAGCCGGAGCAGCTCCAGGGACGGCGTGCAGTCCAGGTGGATGACGAAGAACTCGTCCGCACCGGCACGGGCCGCGGCCCGGACCACTCGGGCCATCTGCTCGGAGCTCTTCCTGGTCAAGAGGTAGCTCACCTTGACCCGGGGAGCCTTTCGCCGGCCGCGACGGGCGACGAGTCGCGCCACGGTTTCCCACAGCGCTTCGAGCGGTGACCCCGAACGAAGATCCGCGTGGGTGGCTGCGTCGCCGGCCGCGGAAACGGTCACCATGTCCACTCGGCGGCTCACCACCCAGTCGATCGCGTCGTCCAGGAGGTCTCCGTTCGTGGTGATGCTGACGTCGCACCCCGCGGCCTTGGCGTCATCGACCATTCCGAGAAGCCGGGGATGCAGCAACGGCTCCCCCCACCCCTGAAGGTGGACGAGACGCGCGAGGTTCAGATCGTTCCGCAGTCGGTCCCAGCCGGCGTCGCCGAGGTCGCCGTCCCGCCAGATCGGGGCCAGCACCGTCCTCGGACAAATCGCGCACTGGCGGGTACACCGACTGGTGACTTCCACCTGCAGCGCGGTCAGCGGGCGCCGGTCGAATAGCCTCGGACTCACCTCAGCATCATAGGTGCTGCGCTTGGACGTCGCCAAAACGAAGACGATCGAACGAGGCGATTCCGTCCGCGCGATTCTAAGCGGGTTCCGCAGGGACGCCGTGGAGGCCCCCGGTACTTCGGCCGCACGGACCGGACGGCAACGACGACAGGGTGCGGGCTAGACCGGCTCGGGGACTCCCCACAACTTCTCGCCGGGACTGCGCTCGAGCTCGGTCATCTCTTTCTCGAAGAAAAACCGTTCCTCACCGAAGGCCGGCCGCAGATCGTCGAGCCACGTGGCCTCGGGGTCGAAGCGGGCGAAGAACGGACGCTGCACCCAGCGAGGATTACGCCCCTGGAGGAAGTTCAGAACGAAAACCTCCTCGCCGCCGATCTCGGTGATGCCGTCGACGACCACCTTTCCGGGGGTCGCGGACATCGACGGCCCCCGGGCCGTCCGGCCCGTTCCCGGTACCCTGCGTATCGCGCGACGGTAGATGTTGTAGGCCCTGGCCAGCGGAACCTCGAAGTAGTTCTTCGCTCCCGTGTCACGCTCGACGAACATGTAGTACGGCACGATCCCGAGGTCGAGCTGCAGCTTCCACATTTCGGCCCACGCCCGGGAGGTGTCGTTGACGTGACGGATCAGCGGCGCCTGGGACCGGATGATGCAACCGGCGTCCCGGAGCCTCCGGATCGCCTCCTGGACGGGCCCGGGGTAGAGCTCCGCGGCGTGGCTGACGTGGGCCATGATCGCCAAGTGCTTCCCGGCCCGGTGGACGTCCTCGGCCAATCTCAGAAGATCGTCGGCATCGGCATCGGTCGTGAACCGATGGGGCCAGTAGGACAGGGCCTTGGTGCCGATCCGGATGTGAATCAGGTGGTCGATGCGGAGGAGCGGCTCGATGTAGCTGCGCAGCTTGTCGGTCTTCATGACCATCGGGTCGCCGCCCGTGAACAGGACGTCGGTGACCTCGTGGTGTCGGCGGAGGTAGCGGGCCAGCAGGCTCGCCTCGTTGGCCGAGAACCGCAGATCTTCGATGCCCACAAACTGGGCCCACCGGAAACAATAGGTGCAGTAGGCGTGACACGTTTGCCCCTGACCGGGAAAGTACAGGACGGTCTCGCGGTACTTGTGCTGCATCCCGGGCAGCGGCTCGCCGTCGATGCGGGGGACGTTGAGATCCGCCTGTCCGGCCGGGTGCGGGTTCATCGACATCTGGATCTCGCGGGCGACCGCCCGGATCTCTGCCGCCGGGGCGTCACGCCGCACCAGGTCGGCCATCCGGTCGAAGTCTTTCGGATCGAGCATCCCACGCTGCGGGAAGGTGAGCTGGAAGAGGGGGTCGTCGGGGACCTTGCCCCAGTCGATCAGGTTGTCGATGACGTACCGGTTGACCCGGAACGGAAGCACTGCCGAGACGGCCTTCAGGGCCAGTCGGTCATCGGGAGAGAGATTCCGGAGCTGGGGAATCTGGTCGATGTGGCGGCGGAGCAGTGGGCGGAATCGCGGTCCGGCGCCAGGTCCCGATCTCGGCAGGATGTTGATCGACGTCATGCAACGCCCTCCAGCCTGGGCATCGGTCCGGTTCGGTACCGTCCGCCGACGTTCAAAACGACTCTATCCGGGGTGCTATGCGAACCGTCGGGTCCGACATCGTGGCCCGGATGAGACAGTGGGTTGGTCCGGGCGCCGATGCCGCTGTGTGGGCCTGTCTGCCTCACCCGTGGGCGACGTCGACATTGCCTCGAACGCCCACCAACCCGTGGGACCGACCCCAAGTAGATATAGGCTGTTCAATCCGGCCGGTCTCGATATCATCCAAATAATACCATCCCGGGGAGCGTTCCATTCGCTCCGCGCGCAAACCTAGTAGAATCAGAAACTTGGAGCTGGGCCCCGTGGACGATCCCCGACGGAAAATGAGGGCTCGAAGCCCGGTCGGCCCGCGGTAGTGCCCCGTTGGTGCGGAGATTCGATGTCCCAATCGCCCGAGCGCGAGCGCATGACCGTGGTCGGGGCCCTGGTCTTGGTCCAGGTTTTCTTCGGCGTGCACTACCTCGCGGCCAAGGTGCTGCTCGAGTTCATCCCGCCGCGCGCGTGGGCGGTCCTCCGGGTGATCCCCGCCGCCCTGCTCCTCCTGATCGCGGCCCGGGCCCTGGGCCGCCGAATCCCGACGGAGCGAGGAGATCTGATTCGACTGGCCGCCTTCTCGGTCTTCGGGGTGGTGGTCAACCAGATCTGCTTTGTGGAGGGCCTCTCCCGGACGACCCCGGCCCACTCGTCGATCATCATGACGAGCATTCCGGTCGGGGCCCTGCTGTTCGGCGTGATCCTCGGGCGGGAGACGCTGTCGTCCAGCAAGATCTTGTCGCTGGTGGTCTCCCTTGCCGGGGTGATGCTCGTCATCGTCGGCGGGCGGGGAGGAGCGGGGCTGGAGTCGTTCACCGACCTCGGTGGGGCCTGCACCGTGGTCGGCGACCTCCTGACCCTGGTCAACGCCCTGTCCTACTCCTTCTTCCTCGTGATCTCGAAGCGGCTCTTGACGCGGGTAGACCCACTCGGGGCAACCGCGGTACTGCTGACCTTCGGATCGTTGGGTGTCCTGTTGGTCGGAATGCCCGAGCTTCTGGCCTTTTCTCCGGCGTCGGTGCCGCCGAGGATCTGGGGCCTGGGGCTCTACATCATCATCTTCCCCACGGCCCTGGCCTACCTGCTGATGTACTGGTCGCTGGCACGGGCGGGATCGTACCTGGTAGCCCTGTTCATCTACCTTCAGCCCCTGATCGCAACAGCCCTGTCCGCATGGTTACTCGGTGAGCGAATCGGGACGGCGGTCCTCGTGGGAGGCGGCATGATCTTCCTGGGGGTCTACCTGGCGTTGCGACCGGATGGCGGGTCCTCGGGCCCGGGAACGACGAGCATCGGCACCGCGCAACCGACGGACGAGAGCCGCTCGGCGAGATCGCGGGTTCTCAGGACAGCGATTCGCCTGCCGCGCCGACGCCCGAGAACGAGCATGGTGAACCCACCCCGATCGATCAGCCCGCTGAGCTGCTTCGCGGGATCGCCGTCGAGCACGTCGAAGGACCAACCCAGATCCCCTCGGTGACCCATTCGTTCCAGGTGCTGTCGAACCGCGGCCTCGAACGCTTCGGACGCCTTCCTCGCCTTCTGCTCGAGACAGTCCTGCACGTGCTCGAGATACTCCTCGCGCCCCTGGGCGTAGATATCGTTGTAGAACTGTTTGAGGTAGGGGTCGCGGACGTGGACGGGTTTGAGCTTCATGCCCAAGCCGATCGCCAGGTCGAGCGCCCAGCGCACCGCTTCCTCGGTGTGGGGCTCCCCGTCCACGGCCAGCAGGATGCAGCCCTGCTCGCTACTACCCACCCGCGACTCTCAGCAACTCCGTTCCAAGCAGCAGGACAACGATGAGACCGATGACCATCTTGGCCGTGGCCGCGCCGGACCCGATGGCAAATGCCGCGCCGCCCGCCTTCTTCATGTCCTCGATGGAGATGGAAAGCCCGATGCCGGCAAAACCGATGGCGAAGAACCATTTGTACACGGCGTTCATGGCCCAGAAGGGGCTGCCGTCGACCTTGGGGCCGCCTAGGGCTGCGATGCCCATGCTGTTCAGGATGATGAGGACGAAGAAGCCGAGGATGAACACCGGGAACTTGGCCCGCATGGTCGCCCAGAAGCTGCCCTTCTTGCCCTCGGCCTTAATCCCGTAGAACCACACCGCAAAGACGACGATCAACGGGATGAGCATGATTCGCGCCGCGTTGATCAACACGGCAGTATTGCGCGCCTCTTCGCCGTACCACTCGGCCGCGGCGATCAGCTGGGCCGTGTTGAGGATCGCCAACGCTACCCACGCGCCGAATTGGGGCTCGGAGACCCCCATCGCCTGGCCGAGGTACGGCATGACGAACAGCATCACCGTGCCGAACAACAGAATGGTGCCGATGGCGTACGCCATGTCCCGGGGCTTGGCTCCCACCACCGGCGCGGTGGCGATGATCGCCGAGACCCCGCAGACCCCGGTGCCCGCGCCCATGATCCCGCCGAGACCGTCGCCGACGCCGAACCTCCGGGACAGCCACATCACGATGATCGCGGTGCCGAATATGAACACGACGGCCAGGGCCAGCCCTGTTCCACCGACCCGAACGACGTCGGTCCAGACGTAGTGAACGCCGAGGATGATGATCCCCGGCTTGATCAAGGGCCGGGCGACGCCGATCCCGGCCTTGAGGAACTCGGGCACGCCGAACAGATTGCGGATGAGGATGCCGCCGATCAACAGCATCGCCACGTACTTGAACTGGAACTTCTCGTAGAGCAGCGTGGCCCAGCCCCAGCTATCGCCGACGGCTCCGCCTACCTTGTCGAGCGCTTTGCGTTGCTTCGCGATCTTCTTCTCGGTCGAGGCCACCGCGTCCGCGTCCCCCTCGGCCGTGGCCGTGGCCAGCTCTTGTTCCAGCGCGGGGAGGGCCGCCGAGGCCACGTTAGCCTTGTCGTACTTGCCCAGCATGTAGTCCACGTTCATGACGATCCATGCGAACAGCGCGCAGGCAATCAGTCCGGGGATGACCTTGGACCAGCCCGGGACGAACAGCGATCGAATCATCGACATCTCGTCCCTCCCTCAGAAGATATAGAGAATTTTCTTGAAGATGTTGTAGACGGCTTCGGGCGCGGCCATCGAGATCAGCATCACGACACCGGCGATGACGAGCGCCCAGATGTCCTCGCGCTTCGCCGACGACAACCCGGCCGGCTTGTCCTGGCCTTCTGCTTTTGAGCTCATCGTCAACTCTCTCCTGGTTGGAGACTCCGACCGAGATCGATCGGCGCCCAACGGATTTCGGCCTGCAAACGCAGGCATGGTGCGACTTTCTCAGCCGCGAGGCACGGTACCACAATCGCGAGGTACCGAAGTTGCGCTCGGTAGTCCGTAATCGACCTTGTGGATCGGAGATCCGTGCCCTCGGCGACGGTGGGTTCCCCGGTCGCGGACGCCTCCGGGAACGAGGCCGAGGCTGTGCGGTATAGTGCCATCCCCCACGACGACGAGCGTGGCAGGCTACGCGCGGGGACCTTCGCGGGAACACCTGATTGGATGAATGGACGCTCATGAACCAGCAGTCCGAGCACGACAAGAGTGCCGATACGAACCGAAACGAGCCTGAACCGCAGACTCCAGCGGACACCGCCGGCGTGCAGGCAACGGCACCTTCCTCGGAGGAAGAGGAAGCCCGTTGGGAACCCAGCCCCGCACAGGTGCACCGCTACAAGAACGCCGAGGCGGTGGCCAAGGCCGCGGCCAAGAAGTTCCTCGAGTCGGCCAAGCGCGCTGTCGACAAAAACGACCGCTTTACGGTTGTCCTCGCCGGCGGCTCGACCCCGCGGCGACTCTACAACCTGCTGACGGAACCTCCCTACCGCGACCGCGTGCCGTGGAAGGAGACTTTCTTCGCCTTCGGTGACGAACGTTGCGTGCCGCCGGATGACGAGGCCAGCAACTACCGCATGGCGAAAGAGTGTCTCTTTGATCCGCTCGAGATCCCCGATCACCGTGTGCTGCGGATGAAGGGAGAGCGCCCGCCCGAAAAGGCGGCAGAGCTTTACGAGGTGCGCCTCGGAGACCTCTTTCTGGGCCGGTCGAAGCGTCGCTTCGATCTCGTGCTTCTCGGAATCGGCGCCGACGGGCACACCGCATCCCTGTTCCCCGACACGGCGGCGCTCGAGGAACAAGAGCGCTGGGTGGCTGCCAATCACGTGGCCAAGCTCGACGCCTGGCGCCTGACGTTAACGTTGAAAGCACTGAACTCCGCGAGGCGCGTCATCTTTCTCGCCACGGGCGAGGAAAAGGCGCGGGTGATCGCCGAGGCCTTCGGCGGGATCGACCACGAACCGCCTCACCCCTGCGAGAGGGTCGCGCCGTTCCACGCCCGGCGGGAGGTGCTACTCGACCACGAGGCGGCGTCGCTGATTCCCCACGACGATGACGTCGGAGATCGAGCGAAGAGCTCCTAGCTCCCCCGGCGCGTGACGCATTGAAGCGCACCTTCGCCATCGTCCAGATCCTGCTCAGCCTGACCGACTCCGGGGAGACGGCACGGGGACCGGTCGTCTCGATCACGAACTGAGTGGCTCAGAGCCCCCGGATCGCGAGGCGGACCAGCAACTCGGTCCCGCGGGGCAGCGCCGATTCGTCGATGTCGAACTCGGCCGAGTGGTGGGGCGCACAGATCCCACGCTTCTCGTTGCCCGCCCCGAGGAAAATGAACGTCCCCGGAACTTCCCTCAGGAAGTAGGCGAAGTCCTCGGAGGCCGCCATCGGAAGGTGCTCGACGACGTTGCCCTCGCCGACCACCTCGACTGCGATCTCTCGCGCTCGTGCCGTGGATCGGGGATCGTTGACCACCGCCGGGAAGCCGGGCTCGAAGTCCAGGTCCGGTACGCAGCCGTAGGCCCGCGCCGTGCCGTCGAAAAGCTCGCGGACCCGTTCCCGGAGGATCTCGCGGACGTCCTTGGAAAACGAACGCAATGTCCCGCGCAGCAACACCTCGTCCGGAATGACGTTGGGCGCGCTGCCGCCGTGCACCGACCCGACCGTCACGACCGCGGGCTCCACCGGGTCGACGTTGCGGGCGACCACCGTCTGCAACGCCGTGATGGCGTGAGCAGCGGCGACCACCGGATCCGCCGTTCGGTGCGGGAGGGCTCCGTGGCCTCCCCGGCCGATGACCCGGGCGGTGAACTCGTCCTGGGCGGCCATGGTCGGTCCCGGACGCATCTGGATCGTGCCCACGGGAAACTGGGACCACAGGTGGAGGGCGTAGGCCGACCCGGTCCGGGTGTCCTCGAGGATGCCCGCGTCGAGCATCTCACGCGCCCCGCCCTGCCCCTCCTCCGCGGGCTGGAAGCAGAAGACGACGTCACGGCGAAGCTCGTCCCGAAGATCGCGAAGCAGCGTGGCGGCCCCGAGGAGCATCGCCATGTGGCCGTCGTGGCCGCAGGCGTGCATCTTGCCCGGCACCCGGGAGCCGTACTCCCGTCCCTCGATTTCCTGAACCGGCAGGGCATCCATGTCGGACCGCAGCAGAACGGCGGGGCCGGTGGCCTCCGGAGCACGCAACACACCGACGACCCCCGTGCGGCCGACCTCGGTGCGCACCTCGAGTCCCAGCTCCCGGAGGCGCTCCGCGACGAACGCGGCGGTGCGGTGCTCCTCGAAGCCGAGCTCCGGGTGGCGGTGGAGGGCGCGGCGCCACTCCACGAGGTCGTCCGTCAGTCGCACGACCCGATCTTTCAGATCGTCTCGCGCCACGTGACTATTCCAACCTCTTGATGATGTGCCAACCGTACTTGCACCGCGTCGCGTGATAGTCGGCCATCCCGATCTCGTCGACTTCCAACGAGAACGCGACGTCGCCAAAGCAGGCCAACATGTCGTACCGGCGATGCTCCCTCCCCTGCGGCGTCTCGCCCTTGTTCACGAGGACGTAGATCCCCGGATACGTGTCGTCGGAGAACTTCTGGACGAGCAGCGGGAACTCCACACCGGCGAGCGCGGTTTCGAGCACGTCGTTCGCCAGCTTCTCGGCCTCTTTCTTGGTTCGATCGATCTTCTTTCCGCCGACGCTGTGCTTGAAGCCGACGAGCACGTGCTGGACCCTGACCTTGTCCGGCTCGGCCTTCTCGCCCTCTTCCTCCGAGAAGCCGGGGCCCGAAGCCACCGCCAGAACCAAGAGGCCTATCAATGCAGTCATCTTCTTCCGCTTCATCGAATTCTCCCCGCTCCTCAGCGATCAGTATTGTCCCCTCTACCGCCCTCGCCGACAACCCCCGCCCGGGCGAGCTCGCTCTGGCGACCGTCAGAACCCCGGGATATCATCCCCTCCCCTGAACGCACCCAAAGGAGCGCCATCGTGCCGGAACGCACTCCGCGGCACGTCCGAATCGGGCACAGCCCCGACCCCGACGATGCCTTCATGTTCCACGGGATCGCCTCCGGTGAGGTGGACACCGGCGACTTCGAGGTCGAGCAGGTTCTGGAAGACATCGAGTCGCTCAATCGTCGGGCGCTCGTGGGAGAGCTCGAGGTCAGCGCCGTCAGCATCCACGCCTACACCCACCTGAGCGAGCGCTACGCCCTGATGTCCTGCGGCGCCAGCATGGGCGACGGCTACGGCCCGCTGGTCGTTTCGCGCGAGCCGATGTCCCTGGGCGATCTCGCCGGGTGTACCGTCGCGGTGCCGGGAACGCTCACCTCGGCCTTTCTCGCCCTGCGCCTCGCCCTGGGGCAGGACTTCGAGCACCACGTCGTGCCATTCGACCGGATCCTGGACGTGGTCGCCGAGGGCGAGGTCGACGCCGGTCTGATCATCCACGAGGGGCAGCTGACCTACTCGCGGCGCGGGCTCGAGAAGGTCGTGGACCTCGGTGTCTGGTGGGCCGAGCGGACCGATGGCCTGCCGCTTCCCCTCGGGGGGAACGTCGTTCGCAAGGATCTCGGACCGGAGACCATGGGGCACCTGACACGGATTCTCCGGGAGAGCATCGCGTGGGGCCTCGATCACCGGCAGGCGGCCCTCGAGTACGCGTTGGGATTCGGCCGTGGTCTCGACACGCCGCTGACCGATCGCTTCGTCGGCATGTACGTCAACGACCTGACCCTCGACTACGGTGATCGTGGCCGGGAGGCGATCCGGAGGTTTCTGGAAGAGGGCAAGGCCGCCGGGATCGTCCCCGAGTTTTCTCCCATCGAGTTCTTCGGCTGACCGTGGACACCACTCTCAGGGACCGTCTCGCGGTCGACGGCGCGTCGTGGGATCCGGAGACCGGACGGCCGATCGACTTCGGCGATTCCGCCCGGGAACTGGACGCCGCGCTTTCGACCTGTGCGCTGGCCGAACGCTCGGATCTCGGCCGATCTCTTGCCACGGGTCCGGACATCCTCGACCTGCTCCATCGACTGACGACAGCCGATCTCGGTTCCCTGGCCCCGTCCGACGGCAAGCCGGCGGTCTTGACCACGCCCAAGGGCCGTATCGTCCAGCGGCTGTTCGTTCATCGTCTCGACACCGGGACGGGCGTGCTCATGGTCAGCGGCCCGGGAGGCGCCGAGCGGGTGCGCTCTCACCTCGACCGTTACACCTTTCGCGAAGAGCTCGGTCTCGGGGACGCCGCCTCGGCCTGGACCCACCTCACGGTGCTCGGCCCGCGTGCCCGCGACGCGGTGGCAGGGGCGGGACTGCCGACACCCGATGCGTGGGGCTCGGCCCCGTGTCGCGTCGAGGGCGTGGACCTTCACGTCGTCGGCCACGACGGGCTCTCCGAAAAGGGCCTGTCGGTCCTGGTGCCGGGACCGGGCGCGGTCGAGGTCTGGAGCCGACTCGCGACATCGGTTTCCCAGGTCGGCGGCGGACCCGTCGGTGACAGGGCGCTGGAAGGCTGGCGGGTCCTTCGAGGGCTCCCCGAGAACGGGACGGAGCTGACCGAAGACCACAACCCGCTCGAGGCGGGGCTGTGGGACGCGGTGTCCTTCTCCAAGGGGTGCTACATCGGCCAGGAGGTCGTCGCGCGACTCAACACCTACGACAAGGTCACCCGGGACCTTCGCGGGCTGGTCTTTTCCGGAGAGCTCGAGCCGCCTGCGCGTGGTACTCCGCTGTTCGCCGGATCGCGTCGGGTGGGCGAGGTGACCAGCGCGCTGGTTCCTCCCGGACGGCGCACGACCGTGGCGCTCGGTTACGTCAGACGTGAGCATTCGGGGGCCGGGACCGAGCTCGTCGTCGGTGAGGACGGCGCCTTCCGAGCCTCGGTGGTCGAGCTTCCCTTCGCGGAGCTGTCCTGAGGCGACTCGTCAGTCCTCAGCCGTCCCGAAGCATCTCCGCGAGGTGCCCGCTGACGGCTTCGGAGAGGGCGTCCAGGTCGTAGCCCCCCTCGAGAACGCTGACCCATCGGCCTCCGGCGTGCCGATCGGCGATCTCGCGAACCACCCGGGTGGCCTTACCGAAGGCCTCGGTGCTCACGTCGAGCTGTGCCAGAGGATCGCTTCGGTGGGCGTCGAACCCGGCCGATAACAGCACGAAGTCAGGCTCGAACGACTCCGCGGCTTGGCGCAGCCCGTCGTCGATCGCCTCGAGGAACTCGTTGTCCCCGGAGCCGGGGTCGAGCGGGAGGTTCAGGGTGGTCCCGAGCCCCTTGCCCCGCCCCTGCTCGGACGCAGCGCCGGTTCCCGGATAGAGCGGGGACTGGTGACACGAGAAGTAGAAGATGCTCGGGTCGTCCTCGAAGATGTGCTGGGTCCCGTTTCCGTGGTGAACGTCCCAGTCGGCGATGAGCACCCGCCCGATACCCTGGAGGCGCTGGAGGGCCCGCGCGGCGACGGCGACGTTGTTGAAGAGGCAGAATCCCATCGCGAGGTCGCGCTCCGCATGGTGGCCCGGCGGACGGACGGCCGCGAAGCCTCGGCTCAGCTCGCCCTCGGCGACACGCCGGCAGAGCTCGAGCACCGAACCGGCGGCGAGCCTCGCGATCCTCGCGCTGACCGGACAGATGGCGGTGTCCATCGAGTCCAGGACCGATGCCCCGCCCGAGCACGACTCACCGACCCGGGCGACGTACGATGCATCGTGGACCAGGGTCAGGACGTCCTCGGTAGCTTCGACCGGCTCGACCCGACGAACACGCGCAGCGAGGCCGACCGATTCCAGGCTCGCGCGAATCCGCGCCAGCCGCTCCGGTCTCTCGGGGTGACCCGGTCCGGTGTCGTGCTCCTCGAAGACCGGGTCCAGCACCAACCCGACGTCGCTCATCGTCTCTCCCACACGAGCCGTCCGCGATGGCCGCGGATCCGGACCTGCAGGCCGTTTTCGCGATAGATCGGGAATGCAGCTGCTCTCGGGAGCCGGGTCGCGCTTAGTGGGTCGAGCCCAAGCCGTGTATACCGCCGAAGCCGGTGGTCACCGTGACGTCGGACGGAAGGCTGAGGTTGTACAGCCCCGCCGAAAGATCGGGGTTGAGCTGCATCTTGTGGAACTGGATGACCCGCGT
>Ga0316187_10000211_pt1:0-40000 | contig 41971 bp, 31 predicted proteins | sample CroRivburrow1_MG_FD_204927 | JGI IMG/M metagenome (GOLD analysis project Ga0316187, IMG submission 204927) | Coastal sediment microbial communities from Maine, United States - Cross River worm burrow 1 | ecosystem: Environmental > Aquatic > Marine > Coastal > Sediment | place: USA...
GCTCGGCTACGTCTCCGCGGCCGGGGAGCCGGTGATCGAGCCCGACGAAGAGAGCAACCGGGTCAGGATCAACGTTCCCGTCCAGGAACAGGGCCGGAACCAGATCCAGGTCGGGGGAGGATACAGCGGGGTCGACGGTGCCTTCTTTACCGGCATGTACTCGACGCGGAATTTCATGGGCCGCGGGCAGGTCTTCTCGCTGTCCCTGCAGGTGGGCGGGCGTTCAAGCCGCTATGCCCTGTCCTTCGTGGAGCCGTGGTTCCTCAACCGGCCCTACACGTTGGGCTTCAGCCTGTTCAGGCAAGACACCGACTTCGGGAACAGCCTGAAGAGCTCGGGTGAAGGATTCGGTATCGTCCTGGGCAAGAATGTCGGGGTCTACTCCAGCGCGCGGCTCGCCTACAACTACGAGAAAGTCACTTCCACCGGATTCACCGTCGCGGAGAGCAACGCGATCAGCAAGATCTCGAGCATCACGCCGTCGTACAACGTCAACAAGGTCAACAACCCCTACCGGGGCACTCGCGGTTGGTCGTTTCTGGCCCAGATGCAGATCGCCGGAGGGTTCCTGGGCGGCAACACGTCGTTCCTCAAGCCGGTCATCAGCTACACCGGCTACCGGAAGGCGATCAAGAAATCGTTCCTGGCGTTCAATGCCAAGGTAGGGATGGTCACCGAGTGGGCGGACGGGACGACGGCCGCCGTCTCCACCGTGGACGGCGTTCCTCGCTTCGAGCGTTACTGGATCGGCGGCGACACCTTCGGTCCCAGGATCTTCGAGACCCGCACCATTACCCCGCGCCGCTACGTGTCGTTCAACTCCACCGGCCAGATCACCGGCATCGCCAAGGACCCCGTCGGACTGAATGTCGGCGACTACGACCTCAACGGCGACGGAGTCCTCAATACTTTCGATCTGATCGAGCTCGGAGGTAACCGTTTCTACCTCTTCCAGACCGAATGGGTCTATCCCTTGAGTCAGCAGCTGGACATGGCGTTCTTCGTGGACGTCGGCAACTCGCTGTTCGAGGACACCGACTGGGGATTCGAAGGATATCGAGCGTCCGCCGGGATCGAGATGCGATTCATCCTGCCGGTCTTTCCGGCACCGCTCCGTTTGATCTATGGTGTACCCATCCAGGCGTCGTCCCTGGATAGAACGTCCAGCTTCGCGTTCGCCATCGGAAGGAGTTTCTGATCATGTCGAACCGTTCTTGTTTTCGAGTGTTGCCGGCGGCCGCGGTCGTTGCGGTGTGTCTTTGCATAGTGGCTCCCGCCGCGGCTCAGCAGAGAATTGTGATCTTCGATGCCGCCAGGGTCTCGGAAGAAACCGATCAGGGCCGGCTGGTCCAGGCGAGACTCGAGGCGTTCCGCAACGCCAAGCAGGCCGAGATCACCGCAAAGGAGCAAGAGCTCGCCGCCTTGCAGAACCAGCTCAACACCCAGGCGTTGTCGCTGTCACCGGAGAGGCGAGCCGACCTCGACAAGCAGATCCAGCGCAAGGTTCTGGAGATGAACCAGACCCGAGAGGCCGCGAACAGCGAGATGCAGATCGAGATCGGCGAGGCTCAGGGCCGGTTCCAGGAGCAGCTTCTCGCCGTGATCGACGATTTCGGCCGCGAGGAGGGCGTCGCCCTCATTCTGGAGGCCAGCCTCGCTGCGTACTTCGATAAGAGCGCCGACGTCACCACCGCCATAGTCGACCGCTTCAATGAGGTGTTCAAGGCGGAGGCCGGCGCCGATTCCGGCGGGGCCGAATAAGCGGCCTCGGCCATCCTCGTCCGGGCCGTGGTAGGTTTACCGAGCGGGGACGGAGAGCGATGACGATGGCGCAAGGGAAGCGTCTCGGCGACCTCGCCGAGCGTGTCGGTGGGCGGGTCGTGGGTGACTCCGATCGCAGGGTCCACGGGGTGGCCCCTCTCGAGTCGGCAGGCCCGGAGGACCTCTCGCTCTACACCAGCCCGAAGTACCGGGCCGTCGCCGAGGCAAGCCGCGCCGGCGCCGTGCTGGTCGGTCCCGGAACGGTTCTTCCCGGACGCGATCTCCTCGAGGCCGAAGAGCCCTACGTCGCCCTCGCGGCGCTTCTGGACCTCTTCCACCCGGCACCGCCGCGCCGCCCCGGGGTGCATCCGGACGCCCGCATCGCCGAATCGGCCCACCTCGGCCACGAGGTCGAGATCGGGCCTTACGCCGTGATCGGAGAGTCGGTCACCGTCGGAGACCGCGCCACGGTCGGCGCCGGGACCGTGGTCGGAGACGACAGCCGGATCGGAGAGGAGACCCTCCTTCATCCCCGGGTCGTCCTCTACCCGCGGACGGAGGTCGGTGCACGTTGCATCATCCATGCGGGGGTGGTTCTCGGGGGGGACGGTTTCGGTTTCGCCACCACGGGCGGGCGGCACCACAAGATCCCGCAGGTCGGGCGCGTCGTCGTCGAGGACGACGTCGAGATCGGCGCGAACAGCACCGTCGATCGGGCCACGATGGGCGAGACCGTCATCGGAGCCGGGAGCAAGATCGACGATCTGGTCATGGTGGCGCACGGGGTCAGGGTCGGACCCGGATGCCTGATGGCCGCGCAGTCGGGCATCGCGGGAAGCACGCGCCTGGGAGCGGCGGTGACCTTCGCGGGCCAGTCGGGTGCGGCGGGCCACCTGGAGATCGGTGAGCGCAGCGTGGTCGCCGCGAAGTCGGCGGTCTTCCAGGACCTGCCGCCGAGGTCATTCGTGTCGGGGATTCCGGCGGTCGACCACCGCCGGTGGAAGAAGGCGCAGGCGGTCGCGGCGCGACTGCCCGAGCTGAGGTCGGAGTTGAGAAAGATGGAGAAGCGACTCGCGATCCTCGAGCAGCGCGTCGAGGGGGAGGAATGAGCGTGGTCGACATCGAAGGAATCGTCAATTGTCTCCCGCACCGCTATCCGTTTCTCCTGCTCGACCGTGTTCTCGAGATGGACCCCAAGAAGAAGGTCGTGGCGATCAAGAACGTCACCTTCAACGAGTGGTTTTTCGAGGGGCACTTTCCGGGCGCGCCGGTCATGCCTGGCGTGCTGATCATCGAGGCCATGGCCCAGGCCGGCGCGGTGCTGATCCTGCACGAGATGGCCGATCGAGAGAGCAAGCTGGTCTACTTCACCGGCATCGACCGGGCGCGCTTCAGGCGGCCCGTGGTGCCTGGCGACCAGCTCCGGTTCACCCTGGAAGTCCTCAATCTCCGAGCGCGGACCTGCAAGATGAAGGGGATCGCCGAGGTGGACGGCGAGCTCGCCGCGGAGGCCGAGATCTTCTCCATCCTGGTCGATCGAGAGTAGGCGGGTCGTGGGCGGACGGGTGATCGATCCGACCTCGAAGGTGGATCCGTCCGCCGAGATCGGAGAGGACGTCCGCATCGGTCCGTTCTGCGTGATCGATGGCGGTGTCGAGATCGGCGATCGCTCGGTTCTCGAGTCCCACGTCACCGTGAGCGAAGGAACCACCCTCGGCCCCGACAATGTGATCTCCCCGATGGTCGTTCTCGGCGGGCCACCCCAGGTCGTCACCTACCGGGACGAGCCGACGCGGCTGGTCGTGGGCTCCCGGAACCGCATCCGGGAGTTCGTGACGATGCACCGCGGCAGCCCGAAGGGGGACGGCATCACCACCGTGGGCGACGACAACTACCTGATGGCCTACACCCACATCGCACACGACTGCACCGTCGGAAACGAGACGACCTTCAACAACGCGGCGACCCTCGCCGGCCACGTGGAGGTCGGCAACGGCGCCACGGTCGGAGCCTTTTGCGGCGTGCACCAGTTTTGCCGCGTGGCCCGGGAGGCCTTCATCGGCGGTTATTCCGTGGTGACGCGGGATGCGTTGCCGTGGGTGGTGACCGTGGGCAACCGGGCTGAGAGCCACGGGATCAACCTGGTGGGCATGAAACGGAAAGGCTACCCGCGCGAGGTCATCGAGGCCGTCAAGCGCTGCTACATGACCCTGTTCCGCTCCAAGCTGCAGCTGGAAGAAGCGCTGGCGAAGGTCGAGGCGGAACAGGGCGGAATCGACGAGGTGCGTTATTTCGTCGAGTTCGTTCGCTCGAGCGAACGGGGGGTCTGTCGGTAACCATGGCTACGAACGAGGTCGAGGTCGGGGTCGTCGGGGTCGGTCACCTGGGGCGTCATCACGCGCGGCTGTACGCGGCTCTCGACGGCGTCCGTCTGGTCGGCGTTGTCGATAGCGATCCGGAGCGGGCCCGGTCGGTGGCCGACGAGTACGGCTGCGAGGCCTGGACCGACCCGGAGGCGCTTCGGGGGCGGGTGCAGGCCGCCAGCGTGGCGGTGCCCACCGTCCTTCACCGCGACGTCGCCGAGATGCTCCTGCGGGACGGCGTCGACGTCCTGGTGGAGAAGCCGATGGCGCACACCCTCGAGGAGGCCGACGCCATCAATGCCGCCGCCCGGGAGTCCGGGCGCCTCGTCATGGTGGGGCACACCGAGCGCTTCAACCCGGCGATGATCGCCATGGCCCGGGTGGTCGAGGCGCCGCGGTTCTTCGAAATCCACCGTCTGGCCGGCTTCACCGCCCGCAGCACCGATATCAATGTGATCCTCGATCTGATGATCCACGACCTCGACCTGCTGCTCTACCTCGACGGGTCGGAGGCGATCTCGGTGGACGCCCTGGGCGTCGCGGCGCTCACCGACAAGCTCGACATCGCCAATGCCAGGGTCCGGATGGCGTCGGGCTGCGTCGCCAATCTGACGGCCAGCCGCATCTCCGTCGAGCAGGTTCGCCGGGTGCGCCTCTTCCAGGGTCGAACCTACCTGGCCTGCGACACCGTCAAGCGACAGGTCGAACGCTACCGGCTGGTGATGGGCGCCGAGGGCAAGCCGACCATCGCGCGCGACGAGCTGCCGATCGAGGACGGCGAGCCCCTGGGAATAGAGCTGGCGGCGTTCGTCAACGCCGTCCGCACGCGGTCGCGCCCGCCGGTCGACGGCGATCAGGGCCGTCGCGTACTGGAGCTGGCCCTGAAGATCCGCGAGGCCGTCGACGCGTCGATGAGACGCTGACGGTGACGGTCGATCGAGGCGAGGATCCCATTGAATCGTGGCTCGCCTCCCGGGCGAGCGCGGGGGTCACGCCGGGCGGCACGTGGTGGATCGAGGGTCCCGGCGTCCTGTCCCACGGCGCCGCGGGACACGCCGCACTCGAGCCCGATCCCGAGCCCGCCGCCGAGACGACCCCCTACGACCTCGCCTCGCTCACCAAGCCGCTTTGCACCGCCCTGCTGGCGGTCCTGCTGGAGCAGGACGGTCGTCTGAGCCTCGACATGCCCGTCGCCGAGGTCGTGGACGAGCTCGACGGATGCCCCTATGCCTCCGCCAGCCTCCTGGACCTGGGAAGCCACCACGCCCGCCTACCCGCCTGGCGACCGTTGTACCTCGCGGCTGCGAGCCTGGAGGGCTGCCTGCGCGCGATCGCCTCGACGCCGCCCATCGCGACGGGGGAGGCGACCGTCTATTCCGACCTCGGGTACATCGTTCTGGGCGCCGCGCTCCAGCGGATCTCGGGGGTCTCCCTCGACCGTGCCTTCCGGGAGCGCATCGCGGCGCCGCTCGGCCTGAGCGGTCTGGGCTTCGTCGTCGGTGGGTCGCGCCTCGCCACCGCCGCACCCACCGAGCGAGCCAACGCCTTCGAGCGCGAGAGGGCCGGCGCCGACGGAGCGGGTTTCCCGTGGCGCACCGGTTTCCTCCGTGGGGAGGTCCACGATGTCAACGCCCACGCTCTGGGCGGTGTGGCCGGCCACGCCGGCCTATTCGGCACCGCTCGCGAGGTGGCGGCGGTCGCGAAGGAGATCCTGGACCCGAAGATTCTCGGCCTGCAAACGAGGGCACGCGAGCGGCTCCTGCTCCCGTCCCGCCCCGGCGCGGATCGAACCTTCGGCTTCGTCCTGGCCCGGGCATCGGAGGCCGCTCGGGGCGTCCTTCCCGACCACGCCCCCGGCCACGTCGGTTTCACCGGAACCTCGTTGTGGCTGGACCCGGAGCGGGGCGCGATCTACGTCCTGCTCACCAACCGGGTCCACCCGAACGTCTCCCCGAGCCCCTTCCAGCCCGAACGCCTGGCCTTCCATCGCCTCGCCCGCGCCCTGGGGGCGCCAAGAAGTGGATCCTCGTAGAATGAAACCTGGGAGGGCGGCAGTCCACGAAGGCGAGACGCCGAGCCTGGCCCGCTCCCTTCCGGAGCCTTTTGAAACCGACGGGTTGTAAGGTGTTCAGACGTCACGGGTCCTGGCTTGAGCGAGAACTTCACGTCATCGCACCCGGAGGTTTCAGCGGGCGCCGGAAGGGAGCGGGCCAGGCTCGGCGTCTCGCGGCCTCGAAACCGTCGCCCGTCCCGGCAGACTGAAGATGGCACCAAGGAAGGACGATCAAGGAAAGTTCGGGATCACGGCCGCGCTGGCCGTTTCGGTGGGCGTCCACCTGCTGCTGATCGCAACGGGCTGGCTGTTCCCGTTTCAGGCGCAATCCCAGGAGCCGGTCTACGAGGAGACCACGCTGCACTTCGATCTCACCCCGATGGAAGACGTCACCCAGCAATCGACCCTCGAGCCTCGCGGCCAGGTCCCCGTCCCGGTGCCACCGACGCCGGCGCAACAACCGCCGCCCGACATGCAGCAGGCCCTCGATCAAATGGCGGTGCCGCCGTCGCCCGCCCAGCTTCCACCCCCGGTCGAGGAGATCCTCGAGGAGGAGGCCGAGGAAGCCACCGAGGCGGACGAGAGCGAGGCCGGTCTGGATCTGCCCGGCGACGGCACGCTCGCCGAGGGCGTGCAGGACGACGCCGAGCACGCGCGCACGGCCAGCCCGCAGGAGCGGCGATTCAACATGGACGACGCCCTTCGCGACTTCGGCCGGGTCTTGGAGCAGCCCAGGCCCGAGTCCGAAGACTCCCAGCGCGGCCTGAACATCCCGGATCTGCCCCCGCTGCCGATGACCGGCTTCGGCTTCGGCAACCTCGAGTTCGAGAGCCGGGACTTCGACTGGACCGACTACGCCCGGCAGATCTACATGGCGATCTGGCAAGCGTGGCACAACCGGCTGTACGTGACCACCGACGAATTCGATCGCTGGGCCCAGAAGGGCCGGAGCTGGACGCTGCGACACGCCAATCGCATCACCTTCACGATCCAGAAGAACGGCGAGGTCACCGGCGTCGCCCTGGAGACGCCGTCCGGGTGCTATCCGCTGGACGATTCGGCCCTCGACGCCCTGCGCGAGGTCATCCTGCCCCCGCTTCCGCGCGATTTTCCACGGGCACAGGAGACGATTCACGCGCGATTCATCGCGGAAGGCGACGTCAGGGCCATGAGAAGCAATCTCGCCTACCTCAAGCGCATGGGGGCCTTCTGATCCTGATGGTTGCGTTCCTGGTGGTAGGATTGGGCCGAGGAGCCTCTTCATGCATGACGAACTGATTCACGATTGGAACGCGGGCGACCCCGCCGCGGCAGAGAAACCACCCACGCAGGTCATGCTCGACGACGAGACGCTGCGCGACGGGTTGCAGTCCCCGTCGGTCACCGATCCGCCCATCGAGGCCAAGAAGCGGATCCTCCACCTGATGGACGCCCTCGGCATGGACACGGCCGACGTCGGCCTGCCCGGAGCCGGGCCGCGCGCCGAGGCGGACGTCGAGGCGCTGTGCCGCGAGATCGTCGACGCCGGACTTTCCATCCGTCCCAACTGCGCCGCACGCACCGTGATCCGCGATATCGACCCGGCCATCCGGATCTCGGACAAGGTCGGCATCCCGCTCGAGACCTGCGTCTTCATCGGCTCCTCTCCCATCCGGCTGTTCACCGAGGGTTGGGACGAGGAGTTCCTGGTTCGGCAGTCCGCCGAGGCGATCCGGCACGCCACCGACGCGGGGCTCCCGGTGATGTACGTCACCGAGGACACCACCCGCGCCCAGCCGGAGACCCTCCGCAGGCTCTACGGCGAAGCCGTGCGCCACGGCGCCAAGCGGGTCTGCGTCGCCGACACGGTCGGTCACGCCACGCCTGAAGGCACATCGCGTTTGATCCGTTTCGTTCGGGGTGTTCTCGACGAGGCGGGAGGCGCCGACGTCGGCATCGACTGGCACGGCCATCGCGACCGGGGCCTGGGACTTGCCAACTGCATCGCCGCTTATCGCGCCGGGGCCACCCGCGTGCACGGCTCGGCCCTGGGCATCGGGGAGCGAACCGGCAACGCCGAGATCGATCTACTCCTGGTCAACCTCAAGCTTCTCGGTTGGATCGACCGTGACCTCTCGCGACTGGGAGAGTACTGCCGTGAGGTCAGCGAGGCCCTCGGGGTCCCGATTCCCTCGAATTACCCGGTGGTCGGCACCGACGCCTTCGAGACGGCCACGGGCGTCCACGCCGCCGCGGTCATCAAGGCCCACCGTCACGGCGACCAGTGGCTCGTCGATCACGTCTACTCGGGCGTGCCCGCGGGTGATTTCGGATTCGATCAGCGGATCCGCGTGGGCCCCATGAGTGGACGGTCCAACGTCATCTTCTGGCTCGAGAAGCGCGGCATCGAGGCCAACGAAGATCGGGTGACGAGGATCTTCGACGCGGCCAAGCGCTCGACTCGTCTTCTCGAAGACGACGAGATCCGGGCCCTTGCCGACGCGGCCGATCTGTAGCCCGGTCGTTCGGAAGCCTGACCTCCCTGCGGCACGCGACCCCACGCTTGTCGGCCTCGGCGACGAGGCGGTCGGCGGGGCGTGCTAGAATGAGCGGATATGTCCAAGAGTTTCAAGAACTTCGGCTTTAGCGAGCCGATCGAGCGAGCCCTTCTGGAAGCGGGCTACGAGCAGCCCACCGAGATTCAGGAACGGGCGATCCCGCACCTGCTCGGGGGGACCGACCTCATCGGGATCTCGCAGACCGGCACCGGCAAGACCCTCGCGTTCCTCTTGCCGATCTTCCAGAAGATCACTCCGGGGGGGACCGACCCGCAGGCGGCGGTGATCTGCCCGACGCGCGAGCTGGCGATCCAGGTCGCGGGCGAGGCCCGTCGGTTCGGCGAGCACCTCGGGGTGAGGACCGTGCTCGCCTACGGCGGCACTTCCAGCGGCGAGCAGAAGCGGTTTCTCACCGAGGGCTGCGACATCCTGGTGGCCACCCCCGGTCGGCTCCTCGACTTCCTGAACTCGGCGTGGCTGAGCTTTCGCTCCCTGCGATTCATGGTGCTGGACGAGGCCGACCGTATGCTCGACATGGGATTCATCGACGACATCGACGCGATCCTTCGCAAGGCGCCGATGAGTCGCCAGACGTTGCTGTTCTCCGCGACCTTCCCGGATCCGATTCGGGTGCTCTCGCAACGCTACATGTTCAATCCCGAGACCGTACGCATCGGGGGTGCCGGAACCGAGGTCAAGGACTCCGTCGACCACGATTTCTATCCCGTCCGGGAGAGACAGAAGACCAACCTGCTGCTCGCTATTCTCGAGCGCGACGAGCCGTACAAGGTCCTGGTCTTCAGCGCGACGCGGGAGACCACGTCGAGTCTCGCGCTGCAGCTGCGGCGACGAGGGCACGAGGTCGTCTCGCTGTCGAGCCTCCTGTCCCAGGCCAACCGCGAGCGAGCGCTGAGCGCCTTCCGCCGCGGCGAATTCAGGATCCTCGTGGCCACCGATGTCGCCGCCCGCGGTCTCGACATCACCGACATCGACCTGGTGGTCAACTACGACGTTCCCATGCAGGCCCACGAGTACGTCCATCGCATCGGGAGGACGGGCCGCGCCCACCGGTCCGGCAGGGCGATCACGCTGGTCTCCGAGCTCGACGGCCGTCGCGTGGGTGAGATCGAGGAGCTGCTCGGCTACCGCGTCTCGCGATCGAGCGTGGAGGGGTTTCCCTACGAGGAAGTTCCGGCTGGTAGGAGCGGTGGTCGAGGCTCCGCCGCACGAGGACGCTCCGGATCGGGCAAGGGAGGCTCCCGGCGCCGTCCGTCGCGGGGACGCGGCTCCGATCGGAAAACCTCCGGGGCATCGTCGAAGGATTGACGTCGCCGCGGCGTCGTCTCGAAGCAAGTCATCACGGCGGCCCGGCACGCATCGTACCTGGTTGACTTGAAGTGGATTTCGGCCTCCTCGAGCGGGCGGCCCTTGACGATACGGGCTAGAATGCTGCGATGTCCGTGATCGAATTCTTCAAGTCGGGCGGCCCGGTCATGTGGCCGCTCCTGGTGTGTTCGTTGGTCGCGCTGGCGATCACCCTCGAGCGCGCCATCAACCTCCGTCGCTCGAAGATCCTCGACCCCGCGGTGGTCGAGCGTGTTACGGCCCTCGTCGAGGGCGGCCGTGCCGACCGCGCCATCGACGTTTGTCGCGAGAGCGGCGGGATCTACGCCAACATCGTTCTCGCGGGGCTCGAGGTCGCGGGCAAGGGTGAGTCGGCCGCCAAAGAGGGGGTCGAAGATGCCGGCCGTCACGAGACCACGCGCCTGACACGCTATCTCGGCGCCCTGGGCACCGTGGTCGGAATCTCGCCGCTCCTCGGCCTGCTCGGGACCGTCACCGGCATGATCAACGTCTTCAAGACCATCGCCCAGGTCGGCACCGGTCAGGCCGACCAGCTCTCCAACGGCATCTCCCAGGCGCTGATCACCACCGCCATCGGGCTGCTGATCGCGATCCCCTCGCTGGTGGCGTACAACTACTTCCAGGGGAAGGCCGAGTCGATCATCACCGATCTCGAGCGCGAATCTCTTCGCGTGCTCCGCGGATTCTACGGTCCGGTTCCGGCGGCAGCGGTGAGCGCGGAGCTGCCCGCGTCCGAGCAGCAGCCGGCCACCGCGGAGTAGGCCGTGCGATTCCGCAGACCCGGCCAGCTGCGCATCAACATCGACATCGCTCCGCTCGTCGACGTCATCTTCCTGTTGGTGATCTTCTTCGCGGTCTCGACCACCTTCCTGGAGTCGTCGGGCCTCAAGCTGCAGTTGCCGGAGTCCAGCGCTACCACGGAGCGTGAGGTCAAGGAGATCGCGGTCTTCGTCGGCGCCGATGGCGAGGTCGTTTTCGAGGGCGAGGCGCTCACGCACGAACAGCTCGGCAGTCGGTTGCAGCAGGTGCTCGAAGATTCCGAACGCAAGGTCGTCGTTCTGAGAGCGGACACCGGCACGCCCCACGGGAAGGTCGTCGCGGTCATCGATCTGATCAAGGACGCCGGCGCCGAGGCCTTGACCGTGGCGACCCGCGCCAAGGCGCAGCCCTAGCCCGACAGCTTGGCCACACTTTGGGCACACTGAGGATCATCGCGGGTGAATTCCGGGGACGCCGGATACGCGTTCCTGAGGGTCGGACCGTCCGACCGACGCCCGATCGAGTTCGCGAGGCCCTGTTCTCGATCCTCGGATCGGATCTCTCGGGGCACGAGGTCCTGGAGCTCTACGCCGGTAGCGGCGCGCTCGGCTTCGAGGCTCTCAGTCGCGGTGCGCTTCGCGTGACCTTCATCGAGTCGGACGAAGCGGTCCGGGCGGTCCTGTCCAGCAACGCGGAGGGTCTCGGGCTCGCGGGTCGCTGCCGGATCCTGGCCGGTTCGGTGGAGAGGCTGCTCGGGGAGGGGACCGCCCGTCTCGGCGGGCCGTACACCCTGGTCCTGGCCGATCCCCCCTATGCCACCCCGGCAGGCCCGGAGGTGCTCCGGGCCCTCGAAAAGCCCGGTCTTCTCGGCCCGGACGCCCGGGTCGTGCTCCAGAGAGACCGCCGGAGCCCTTCCGCCGAGGACACCCCGCGGTCCGGGGGGCTGGTCAGGGTCCGGACCACCCAATACGGTCGAAATTGCTTGGAATTCTACGCTTTTTCAGAAAATCCCTCCGCCTAGGGCCATCGCACCCGGCTCGAGGTTGAAATCCGCGTTGTCGGCTTTATATTTGTCCGCGGTGCGGATTCACCCGTTTTGGTGACCGCATTGCCGGCGCCCGTTCGGTGCGGGTCCGGGCAGGGAAGCTCAAGCAAAACTTGAAGATTCTGTACGGAACTCCTTGACTTGAACGATCTCGTTCATAAGATGGGCCTTGAAAAATGTCGCGGGATGGATAGGAGTCACTCATGAATAAAACCGGTGCGGTTGTGGCGGCGCTACTCGCGGGCCTGATCATCCTCCCGGCGCCCATCTCGGCCGACCAGGAGGCCGGCGTATCGGATCACCGCCCTCCGTCGAACCTGAAGCTGGTTGGCGACCACTGGACCCCCTGGGATCCGCCCGAGCCGGGGCCGAATGACTACATCATCCAGAAAGGGGACACGCTGTGGGATCTGTCAGCGAAGTGGCTGGAAGATCCCTACCTGTGGCCCCAGATCTGGGAGAAGAATCGCTACATCCTGGACAGCCACTGGATCTACCCCGGCGATCCGCTGGTGGTGCCGGGCCGACCGACGGTCGTGCCGCCCGGTGGACCTCCGGTCGAAGAGGACAAGCCGGAGTATCCGGAAGGGGTCGAGGTCATCGAGGAACAACCGGGCGGAGAGGTCGTGGAGGAGGTCGTCGAAAAGATCCTCCCGCCACCGCTGGTTCCCGTCGGTGATCCCTTCGACGTCGACTGCTCGGGCTACATCGCCGTCGATCACGAGTTCTCCGATCTGTGGATCGCCGGGCGAGACAACGAGCGTGAGTTCGTCGCGCAGGGGAACGTGATCTACCTCAACCAGGGTCGCAACCAGGGCATCCAGTCGGGATCCGAGTGGCGCGTGGTGCGAAAGGCTCGTCCCGTGATCCACCCCGACACCGGCGACGTCCTCGGAGCGTACATCCGACGGATGGGCAAGGTTCGGGTCATCGCCGTGCAAGAAAACACTTCGACCGGGGTGATCACCGAGTCGTGCGCCGACATGCAGGTGAACGACGAATTGGTGCCGTGGGCCGACATCCCGATCCCGCGGCGCCGGTCGATGCCGCAGTTCGATCGCTATGACATCTCTCCCTCGGGAGGCGACCAGGGCTACATCGTCGCCTTCAAAGACGACGACAACTCGATGGGGTGGGAGCGTCGGGGTGACATGGGCGTCAACGTCGTCGGCGCAGGACACGTCGTCTACGTTGACCTCGGCGGCGAGACCGGTATCGAGCCGGGTGATGTGATGACGGTCTTCCGTCCCCATGCGAACGCGGATCTGCCGAGGCAGAACCTCGGGCAGGCGGTCGTCTTGACGGTCGAGGACGGGACCTCGACGGTGAAGCTCACCCACACGGTGGTCGAGATCTTCCCCGGCGATCGGGTCGAGATCATCCGGTAGGCTTTTGCGAAACCGGTGAGCTCGTAAACGGGCGGGTCCGATCGGGCCCGCCCGTTTTCGTTTGGCTCAGACCTTCCGGAGCTTGCCCCGCAAGAGAAGGATCTCGAACGCGACTCCGGCCTTGCCCGCGACCCGTCTCATCAGCGCGATGTCCGGGCGGCGCATGGGCCGATCTTCGTCGTCGAGATAGAGCAGCGCCGCAACACGGCTCTTGACCAGGATGGGCAGCACCATCGCCATCGAGGGCAGCCTCCCCCCCAGTGCGCTGTAGAGTTCCCGGTTGGCGGGGTGGGGAGGCACGACGCCGAAGAAGAGATCGCGGCTCTCGATGACGGCGCCGAGCACCGTGGCGCGCTCCGCGGGAATCGTGCGGGCTCGGAGCTGCTCCGTCTCGAACCCGCGCCCCAGGCCCGCGATGAGCCGCAGCCCCTCCTTGCCGGCCGCGAACAGAGCCGATCTCGCCGCGTGCCCGGCGCAAAACTCCAGCACGGCGTCCGCGATCCGGCCGCGGTCCTCGGCCGCGATCAGCACCCGCTCCAGCTTTTCCAGGGGATCGATCGATGTGACGATACCCCGCGCCTTCGCATCGGCGCGCTCGATCGCATCCAGCACGTCGTCGAGCGGCGAGCCGTAATACGTCGCGACGTGCTGGTCGTGACCGAGGTCGGCGTCGAGCAGGCGTCGGTCCAGACCCGGGCCGAACGAGCCGTCGTCGTCGGCCTGCACCGTCGCGGCCGATACGCGATGAGGCCCCTGCGGCGCCCGCTCACGAGACAGCGGAGGGGCCAGGGTGATCGCCCTGGGCCGTCCGGCGTTCATCCGGTAGTGGTGCTCGAGGGCTTGATAAAGGCGGTATTCGCAGGTGACCCACGGCTCGACCTCGCAACCGGTCGCCGAGCGAACCTCGGCGAGGGTCCGGGCGTCGCAGGGGTTCAGCATCGCAATGCGGACGGTACGGCCATCTCGCTCGATGGGGCAGGCCCGGAGTCGTTCCGCGGTGCGGGGGTCGAGTGACGCCAGGGCGGTCTCGGAAGCCCTCTGAAGCCGCTCTCCGGAGGCGTACGGGACCCCCGTCACCTTGCTCAAGGCCTTACCCAGGCTCGCCTCGTCGACGAAGCCCAGCTTCAGGATGTGGGACCCGATCTGCCCGCCGAAGAAACCCTGGGTTCGACGGGCCTCCGCGATCTGATCCGGCGTGACCCGGCCCTCATCGAGCAGGTACTGGATCAGCCTCTCGAGTCCCACGGCGTTCCCTCAGCGACGGCGCCCGCCACCTCCGCCACCACGGTGACCGCCGCCCGGACGCTGACCCTGACGCTCGCCGCGCGAGGGACCCCGGTGAGGCCGCGAGTCACCGGCCGGCGCCGGCTCGCGCTCGCCCGATCCCCGTCCCTCTTTCTCGCGCAAAACCGCCCGCCGGGACAGCCGAACGCGTCCCATGCCGTCGATGTCGATGACCTTGACCAGCACCTCGTCGCCCTCGTCGATCTCGTCTCGGACCTCTTCGATCCGATGCTCGGCGATCTCCGAGATGTGCACCAGGCCCTCGACGCCGGGGAGGATCTCGACGAACGCGCCGAAGTTCACCACCCGGACCACCTTGCCGACGTAGGTCTTTCCGAGCTCGGCCTCGGCGGTGAGCTCCTTGATGATCTCCACGGCTTTCTGCGCGGCGGATTCGTCGGAGGAGGCAATGTCCACACGGCCGTCGTCGTGGACCTCGATCTTGCAACCGGTCCGCTCGACGATCGATCGGATCATCTTGCCGCCAGGGCCGATGATGTCCCGGATCTTGTCTTTGTTGACGGTCACCGTGATGATCCGGGGCGCGTACGGTGAGATGTCTTCGCGGGGCTTCTCGAGAGCCTCGGTCATGTGGGCGAGGATCGCGAGTCGCGCATCACGCGCCTGCGATAGGGCCTGGCCCATGATCTCCTTGGTGATGCCGGTGATCTTGATATCCATCTGGAGCCCGGTGATTCCCGCGGTCGAGCCGGCCACCTTGAAGTCCATGTCGCCGTGGTGATCTTCGGCGCCGGCAATGTCTGTGAGCACGGCGAAGCGGTCGCCTTCCTTGACCAGTCCCATGGCAATTCCCGCGACCGCGCGCTCGAGCGGCACGCCGGCATCCATCAGGGCCAGCGAGCCTCCGCAGATCGTCGCCATCGAGGAGGATCCGTTCGACTCCAGAATGTCAGAGACGATGCGGATCGTGTACGGCCAGTCTTTCTCGTTGGGGATCAGAGGCAGGATGGAGCGCTCGCCGAGGGCTCCGTGCCCGATCTCGCGGCGTCCCGGTCCACGCAGGAACCGGGCCTCGCCGACCGAGAACGGCGGGAAGTTGTAGTGCAGCATGAAGCGCCTGAGGGACTCGCCCTTGACCCAGTCGAGCCGCTGCGCGTCCTGGGAGGTGCCGAGCGTCACCGTGACCAGGGCCTGGGTCTCGCCGCGGGTGAACAGCGCCGAACCGTGGGTACGGGGCAGGAAGCTGACCCGGGAGTCGAGGGCGCGGATCTCGTCGAAGCGGCGCCCGTCGAGTCTCACGTCGCGCTCGAGAATCTCTCCGCGAAGGATCATGTCCTGGAGTTCGTGCCAGAAGCGTTTCGCGAAGGCGCGCCGGTCGTCCTCGCCCTCGCCGAAGGAGCTCATCATCTCGTCTTTCAGGGCGTCGACGCGGGTGTAGCTCTCGATCTTGCCCTTGATCCTCATCGCATCGGCGAGGGGCTCCCGGAATCGGGAGATCAGCTCGTCTCGGAGCCCTTCGGGCTCGACCCGAACCGGCACCGGTCTCTTCTCGCGACCCAGCTCCGCGACCAGCTCTTTCTGCATCCCGATGATTTGCTTGACGGCCTCGTGGCCCTTGTAGATCCCGGTGAGCATCTCGTCTTCCGAGACCTCGCTCGCTCCGGCCTCGACCATCACCACCGCCTCCTCGGAGCCCGCCACGATCAGGTCCAGACGGCTGGTCTCGAGCTGCTGGGCGGTCGGGTTGAGGAGGTACTCGCCCTCGGGCGTCAGCCCGACCCGAACGGACGCGATCATCGTCGTGAAGGGGATGTCGGAGAGGTTCAGCGCGAGCGAAGCCCCGGTGATGGCGAGAACGTCGGAGTCGTTTTCCTGATCCGATGACAGCAGGAGCCCGATGACCTGGGTCTCGTAGCGCCACCCGTCGGGGAAGAGCGGCCGCAGCGGGCGGTCGATCATCCGGGAGGTCAGGACTTCTTTCTCGTTCGGGCGACCCTCGCGCCGGAAGAAGCCCCCGGGGATCTTGCCGGCGGCGTAGGTGTTCTCGCGGTAGTCGACGGTCAGGGGCAGGAAGTCGACGCCCTCTCGCGGCGTCTTTGCCGCACAGGCCGTGACCAGGAGCACGGTGTCGCCGTAGCGCAGGGTAACCGCGCCGTCCGCTTGTCGCGCGATGTCGCCGGTTTCCACGATCAGGGGCTGGCCGCCGATCTCGATCTCTCTTCGATGACTCACCGTTTCATCCTCCACGATCCGGGCGTGCCCGCATGTCGAGAGCCACCTGGCGGCTGTCGCCGCCAGGTCGTCGAATTCGAAAGCCGGCTTCGATCCGGCTCAACGTCGGATTGCAGGAGGAGAGGGGAGGGGCCTCGCGACCGGCGAGGTTCGTCGGGGACCTGCCAGCGAGCTCTACTTGCGCAGGCCGAGCCGGCGGATGATCTGCTGGTAGCGGTCGAAGTCCTTGCGCTTCAGGTAATCGAGTAGCCGTCGACGCTTGCCGACCATCTTGAGCAGGCCCTGCCGTGAATGGTGGTCCTTGGCGTGGGTCTTGAAATGCCCGGTGAGATACTCGATTCGCTTCGTGAGAAGCGCGATCTGGACTTCCGGCGATCCCGTGTCGATATCATGGGTCCGGAAACCCTCGATCACTTCAGCTTTGCCTTCCCGTGACAGGGACACCGCTCGTCCTCCTCCGGCACCGCCGTCCATTGCGGGCGGTCCAGATTGGTTTTTTCTCTTTTATCCCTTTATCAGTGCTGTATTTCGCCGGCTGAAGGTATCACACGCTCGGGTCCCGCGCCAAGCCGACCACCACCTTGGGCCGCGCCCTCCGGCCGGTGACGGCGGCGATTCCCAGCAACTCCCCCGCACCGTCGAGGACACGGCAGGCCCCGTCGTCCTGTGGAGGCTCGTCGACGTCCACCTCGCCTCCCGACAGGAAAAGACGCACCGCGGCCGGGTCCGGCAGGCGAACGGGAGGGGCCGTGAGCGGCATCTTGCCGAGTGGGACGACGGCGGCCACCAAGCCCTCCGGGCCTTCGCCCACGCCCGGGAGGCCGACGGCCTCGGAAACGGAGAGCGGGCCGATCGCGACCCGCCTGAGGGTCGAGAGCGCGCCTCCGGTCCCCAGGGACTCTCCGAGATCGCGAGCGAGGGCGCGGAGGTAGGTTCCGGCGGAGACCTCGGCCACGAAACGCCACTCCGCAGGATCGTCCGTGGGCGTCAGGTCGAACCGCCCGATCTCGACCTCCCGCGCGGGGGCCAGAACGGGACGGCCCTGACGGGCAAGGCGGTAGAGGCGCTGTCCGGCGACCTTCCTGGCGGAAACCTCCGGGGGGATCTGCTGCAGCCGCCCGGTGAAGTGCTCGGCGGCCCTGAGGACATCGTCCTGAGCGGGCCAGGGCCCCTCGTGGCGGCTCCGGACCTCGCCGGTGACGTCGTCGGTGGAGGTGGTCAGACCCAGCCGGATCCGTCCCTCGTAGGCCTTCGGCGAGTGCGGGAGGAAGCGTACGAGGCGTGTGGCCCTGCCGAGGACGAGCGGCAGGAGGCCCGTGGCCATCGGGTCCAGGGTGCCGGCGTGGCCGACTCGGCGCTGGCCGGTGAGTCTCCGGACCGTGGCGACGACCCGGTGGCTGGTCGGCCCCTCCGGCTTGTCGACAAGGAGCAGCCCCTCGAGCCCCTCGACAGGCTCTGAGCTACCCGTCTTCGCCACGATCCGGCCCGGGCTCGTCGCCCTCGGGAGAGCCTGGCTCGTTGCCGATCTCGTCGAGAAGACGATCGATCCTGAGGCCGGTGTCTTGGGCGGTGTCCGCGACGAAAAGCAGGGCCGGAACGTACTTCAGCCGCACGGTCTTTCCCAGGGAACGGCGCAGGAAGGGCGCGGCATGGTTGAGCGCCTCCACCGACGCCTCGCGGGCCTCCGGTTCGCCGAGGCTCGACACAAAAACCCGGGCGTGCTTGAGATCGGGGGAGACCCGGACCGCGGCGAGGGTGACGATGCCGACCCTGGGATCCCGGACGTCTCGGCGCACGAGGTCGGCCAGCACCTCGCGGATGAGATCTGCCACACGCTGGGCCCGGTGAGTCGTCATGGGGTCTCGCCGGTCCAGTCGCCGCCGCCGGCGTCGAAGGCCTCGATGAACTCGCTGCCGATGTCGATCACGTCCCCCGGAACCTGGGCTTCGGTCTCGCGCTGGACGCTTTCGAACAGCCGCGTCAGGGCGTCGCGATGGGTGGCCACGGAAACCACCACGAGGCCGGCGCGCTGCCAGAGGTCGGCGTGATCCTCGACCTCGGTGACCGCGACGTTGTGGCGCGAGCGCAGACGATCCTTGAGGCGCCGGAGGACCTTCCGCTTTTCCTTCAGGGACCGGGAGTCGTGAAGGTGGATCTCGAAGGAATAAACGCCGATCGTCAAGAGACCTCCGAGACGAGGTTGGTCCGAGCGGCTACAGGGACTTGACGGCTACCTTCTCGGTGACGAAGAACTCGATGACGTCGCCTTCCTTGAGGTCGTTGTAGTTGGCGATGCCGATCCCGCACTCGAACCCCTGCTTGACCTCGCCGATGTCTTCCTTGAATCGCCGGAGCGAGCCCACGTTTCCCGTGTAGATGACGACGTTGTCTCTCAAGAGCCGGACCGAGGCGCTACGGGCCACCTTGCCGTCGGTGATGTAGCAGCCGGCGACGGTGCCCACCTTGGGGACCTTGAACAACTGCCGGACCTCGGCCTGGCCGAGGACTTGCTCGCGCAGCTCGGGCTCGAGGATCCCGACCATCGCCTGTTCGATCTCATTGCGGACCTCGTAGATCACGGTGTAGAGCCGGATCTCGACATCTTCCTGCTTGGCGAGCTCGGCGGCCGCCCGATCGGGCCGGACGTTGAATCCCACGATGATCGCGTCCGACGCCGAGGCCAGGAGAACGTCTGCCTGGGTCATCGGCCCGACGGAGGTCCGCAGGATGTTGAGCTTGACCTTTTCGGACTCGATCTCGGACAGCGACTTCTGGATCGCCTCGAGGGATCCCTGCGCGTCGCCGTTGAGCAGGATCGGCAGCTCCTTGACGGTGCCGCTTTCCGCCACCTCCCGGGAGAGGCTCTCGAGGGTGACGTGCCTGGAGGTCTTCTGCAAGGCCACCGCGCGGGCCTTGTCCCGGCGGAATCCGGCGATCTGCCGGGCGCGGCCTTCGTCGGCCACCGACTGGAACGTGTCGCCCGGCTGCGGCTCGGACGCGAATCCCATGATCTCTACCGGCGTCGACGGCCCCGCCTCGGTCACCCGATGGCCGAACTCGTCGTTCATCGCGCGGACCCTGCCGAATGCGCTCCCGGCAATGAATGGCTCTCCGACCTTCACCGTTCCTTCCTGGACGAGAACGGTCGAGATGATCCCGCGGGCACGGTCGAGCTTGGTCTCGAGCACCACGCCGGTGCCGTGCTTGTCGGGGTTGGCCTTGTACTCGTGAAGGTCGGCCACGAGCAGCAGCATCTCGAGCAGATCGTCGATACCCGTGCCCTTCTTGGCCGATACCTCGACGCTGACCACCTGGCCGCCGTATTCCTCGACCATGAGCTCGCGGTCGGCCAGCTGCTGCTTCACGCGATCGGGGCGGGAGTCCGGCTTGTCGATCTTGTTGATGGCGACCACGATCGGCACGCCGGCGGCCTTGGCGTGATCGATGGCCTCGACCGTTTGCGGCTTGACGCCGTCGTCGGCGGCGACCACCAGGATGACGATATCGGTCGCCTTCGCGCCGCGGGCGCGCATCATGGTGAAGGCCTCGTGGCCCGGCGTGTCGAGGAAGGTGATTCGCCTTCCCTTCTTTTCGACCTGGTACGCACCGATGTGCTGGGTGATCCCGCCGTGCTCGCGGGCGACGACGTTGGTCACGCGGATCGAGTCGAGCAGCGAGGTCTTGCCGTGGTCGACGTGACCCATCACGGTAACCACCGGAGGCCGCTGCTTGAGGTCCTCGGGACGATCGGCCTGCGCCTCTCCGATCGGCGCGGCGACTTCGTCCTTCTTCTGGGTCTCTTCTTCGAAGGAGAGCACCGTCGCGGTCGAGCCGAAATCCTGCGCGACCTCGACGGCGACCTCGGGGTCGAGGGGTTGATTGATGTTCGCCAGCACGCCTCGGGTCAGGAGCTTGGCGATGACGTCCTTGGATTTGCGGTTCAGCTTTTCGGCGAGCTCCTTGACCGTCACCGCCTCGGACAGGGAGATCTCTTCGGGGACGGGAGGCAGCTCGGGCTTGGGCCGGGCCGGCTTCGGATCGGGCCTCTTCTCTTTCTTCTTGCGGCGCGGCTTGATGCCCGCGGGGCGCGGCGGCACCGGGCGGCCCGCCACCGGGTGGGGACCTCCCACGCCGGGCCGTCCGGGCACGCCTCGCGGCGGTGCGGTCCGGGGCGGCGCGCCGGGGCGCGGCGCCGCGGGTCGAACCGGGGCGGCCGGGGGGATCTTCCGCTTGGAGTCGGCCGGCAAGGTCGCTCCCGGAGGAAGCCGGCGGGCCGGGAAGACGCGACGCTTGGGGGCTTCGGGGGTCGGCGCCGGGACCCCGGCAGCTGTCGCCGAGGTGGGTGCGGCGGCAATCGCCGGTTCCTGCTGAGGTGCGACCGGCTCCGCGGGTGCGGCGGCGACGGGCAACTCCGCGGCGGGTACCTCCGGCGTCTCCGCGGCGGGCTCCTCCTCGCCGATGTCCTCTTTCTCTTCTTCGATCCGCTGCTTCTCGAGCTCGGCCTCTTCGGCCAGTCGCTCTTTCTCACGCTCGAGCAGGGCGACCATCTTCTCGCGCACGGCGTCGGCGGTTTCCGCATCGAGGGAGCTGAGGTCGGACTTGACCTCTTTCCCGAGGCGGTCCAAGAGCTCGAGGATCAGGGCGCTCTGAACCTTGAGCTCCTTGGCAAGTTGGTAAACCCTCTGCTTCGGCATCCCTACTCCTGACTCTTGCCCGACTACGCCTTGCGCTCCGTCGAATCGGTCTCGTCGTCCGACGTCTCGGTTCCGCCGTCATCCTCGTTCTCCGACGTCTCGGCCGCCTCGGCGGCCGTGTCGTCGGGCTCGGAGTCGGCAGTGGACTCCCCGGCCTCGTCGGACGGGTCGTCGCCAGCCTCGCGGGTCTCCGCGGTCTTGCCCTCGACACTCTCGGCTTCGGGAGTCTCGGCTTCTTCCTCTCCCTCGGTCTCGGTATCTTCCTCTTCGTCCTCGTCTTCCTCGATACCTCCACCCAGAACGGCCTCGGCCTCGGCCTGGGCCCGAGCCTCGGCCTCGGCTTCCGCCTCGACCTGGGCCCTTTCCTCTTCCAGGAGTCGGAGGCGCTCTTCCTCTTCGGCGATCAGCCCGAGGGGGTCCTCGCCCCGCTCCATCGCCTCGACCACCTCTTCGGCGGAGTCGTGGAGACCGATCGCCATCGTCTCGCCGATCCCGTCGATGCTGGTCAGGTCTTCGAGGGAGGCGAGCGAAACCTCTTCGATGTTCCGGAATCCCGCGTCCAGCAGGCGAGAGGCGATGGACGGGCCGATCCCCGGCAATGCCGCGAGCTCTCGGCTTGCCCGGGCCATCCGCTCCATCTCGGCCTCGATCTCGGCCTTTTTCTCGGCCTCGCCCTTGATGTCGAGGCGGAAGCCGGTGAGCTTGCTCGCGAGGCGGACATTCTGGCCCTTCTTGCCGATGGCCAGCGAGAGCTGGTCTTCCCCGACGACGACCTCCATCTCGCGGTTCTCGTAGTCGCGGATCGCGACGCGATTGATGACCGCGGGATTGAGCGCGTAGCGAACGTACTGGGAGTGGTCCTCGTCGTACTGCACGATGTCAATCTTCTCGCCGCGAAGCTCGCGGATCACCGCCTGGACGCGCGAGCCTTTCATTCCGACGCAGGCGCCCACCGGATCGACGTCGCGGTCCTTGGACCGGACGGCGACCTTGCTCCGCTCACCGGCGTCCCGGGCGACATTCACGATGGTCACGGTGCCGTCGTAGATTTCCGGGACCTCCTGCTCGAACAGCTTCTTGACGAGCAGCTCGCTGGCCCTGGAGAGGATGAGCTGCGGTCCCTTGCCCAGCCGCTCGACGTTGATCAGGATCGCCCGGACACGCTCCCCCTGGTTGTAGTGCTCGGCGCGGGACTGCTCGCGTCGGGGGATGACCCCTTCCGTGCGCCCGAGGTCGACCAGCATGTCGCCACGGTCGAAGCGCTTCACCTGGCCCGTGATCAGCTCGCCCACGCGATCGTGGTACTCCTCCCACACGATCTCGCGCTCGGCTTCCTTGACCTTCTGGTAGATCACCTGCTTGGCGGCCTGGGCCGCGATCCGGGAGAGCGGTGCATCGGCGAGCTGCTTGGGGGTCTCGATGACGTCTCCGACCTCGACGTCCGGCTTGATCTTGCGCGCGTCCTCAACGGCAATTTCCGTCATGGGGTCGGCGAGGTCGTCTTCTTCGAGCACGGCGTGCTTGGCGAAGACCTCGAAGGTTCCGGCATCGCGGTCGAAGCGGGCGCCGAAGTCTTCTTTGCTCCGGTAGTACTTGCGCGAGGCGGCGGCGTACGCCTCCTCCACGGCCTGGATGATGGTCTCGGGGTCGATTCCCTTCTCCCGGCCGATCTGCTCGATGGTGTGGTACAGCTCACTGGCCATGTCGTTGACAACCTCTACGCGAAGCGCAACCGGAAACTATACCACGACGACCGCGACAAACCGCGGCGTCGAGACTTCTCTTACTTGAAGCCGATCTCCTGGTGCGCCTTGATGATCCATGAGCGCGGGACCTTCGTCTCGCCCTCGGCCTCCCGAAGCCTGAGAGAATCCTGGTCGGCGCCCAGCAGCACTCCTTGAAAGCTCCTGCGCCCGTCGATCGGCTCCCGGGTCTCGACGACCACCGATCGCCCGGTGTTGCGACGAATATCGTCGTCGGTCCGGATAGGGCGATCGAGGCCGGGGGACGAGATCTCCAGGACATACGCATCGTCCACCACGCCCGACTCTTCCAGCGCCGCATCCAGCGCCCCGCTGACCCGCGCGCAGTCGTCGAGACGGACCCCGTCGGGGCCGGGCCGATCGATGTCGATCCTCAGGTGCCAGCGCTGTCCGCTACGCCTGAAGACGGCATCCACGATCTCGAGCCCCAGGTCACCGACCACCGGCAGAGCGAGCTCTCGGATCTCGTCTTCGATTCCGACTCTTCGGACCGCTTCCACGCTGTCCTTCCCCGATACATTCCGGGCAAAAACCACAAAAAAAGGTGGGCCCCGCCCACCTTCCCTCAGAACCCCACCAGACCCCGCACACTGTACTCGAACGGCCTGCCGGGCGCAAGCCCGCCGAGGGCCGTAATCGCCCCATCTCTTTGTTTTTCCTGGGTTTGAAGCTGGCCTAATCCTTGGAGGCCGCCAGATGCTTGCGGACCTCGTCGGCGTCGGGGGCGTCGGGTCGCAGCTCGAGGTAGCGGCCGAGGTGCTCGCGGGCCTCGGCGGTGCGCTCGAGCTTGGAAAGGGTGGCCGCCAGGCTCCGCTCGGCCTCCGCCATCTCCGCGTCAATCTCGAGAGCCGACCGGAACGCCTCCTCGGCCTCTTCGTAGTGCCGATCGTTATACAGCCGGGCCCCGACGTTAAAATACAGGCGCGCCGACCGGAACCCGACCTCCACGCCTCGATCGAGGGCCGCGGCTGCCTGAGACAGGTCTCCGGCCTCGAGGTAGAGGGTGGTCAGCTCGGCGTAGGCGTCCAGCTGATCCGGCTTCAGCAAGATAGCCTGCTCCAGCGAGGCGGCGGCGTCGGCCCACCGCTGCCCGCGACTGAGGAGGATCGAGCGGTTGACGTGCGCCAGATAGCGAATCTCCAGATCCTCATTGAGCTCGATCTCTCGAGTGAAGGCGGCGAGCGCCTCCTCGAAGTCGCCGAGGCTCGTGTAGGCGGAGGCGATCTGGAAGTGGAGTCTCGGCCGCTCCGGGTCGGCCTGGGTCGCGCGCTCGAGGAGGGGGACGGCATTCTTGGCGTCACCCGAGGCCAGCAGGACTTCTCCGTACAGGGCCAGCAGGGCGGCGTCCTGGGTCTGGTCGTCGATCAACGGGGCGAGGACCTCGGCGGCAGCCCTGAAATCGCCCTGTCGTACTCGATCGTTGGCCTCGGCGATCTGCTCGGCGCGCTCGTCGTCGCGACCGGGTGCCGCGGCGTCGTCCGCCGGCGGGCCCGACGGGTCCGCCGGTTCCTGGGCCGTCACGGTTGCGAGCACCGCGGTAAGCACCACCGCGGCGATCGTCAAGAAAGCAAGCTCCGGTGTTCTGTTCATTGGCTGCCACCCTCTCGTAGAATCGTTCACTTTACCACGGGGCCGGGATCGATTCTCGCGCCCGTTTGACACCCTGCCGGCTCGCGCCTAGCCTGATCGTGTACGATCCGTTCGGGACCGTCGCGTCTCCGGAGGGCCAAGTGATGCACAAGCTGGCCGGTCTTCTGGCCGCCGCGCTCGTCGCGGCCACCCTCGCCTGGGCACCGGGCTGCGGGCCGTCCGCGTCGAAGCGCCCCGCCGACGTCGACAGGAAGCTCAGCCAGTCGACCTACATCGAGGAGGGCAAGCTGGTCGCCCTCATCGTGGGGACGAGGGTCACCCGTTACCGCGAGGAGCGCCCCTTTATCCCGCTCGAGATCGCGGTGGTCAACAAGGGGCTTGCCAGCCTGACCTTTACCGCCGAGTCGTTCACCCTCATCGACCAGGAGGGTAACCGCTACTCCACCGTCGGCTTCGACGAGCTTTCGAAGTCGTACGGCAGCATCGATCTCGATCGCAGACTCGCCGAGGTCCCGTCCGTTGTCCGGGGCACCTATCAGGGGGGGTACGCCGAGCGTCCGAGCACCCTCACCGGCAGCTTCGACAAGCCCCTCGTCGAGCGTGTCAACCTCCCCAAGTTCGCCTACGTGATCGACATGATCTACTTCCCGACACCTCCCTCGGGCGTGAAGGGACGTAAGTTCGAGCTGTTCCTGGATGCGCCCGAGCTGGAGGAGCCGGTCTTCGTGAGGTTCGAGGTCCATTCGTGACCGGTTCGAAGACTCGCCGACGGCAGCGGAGGAAAACGACATGATGAGCAACCCAGGATCCATTCGCACGGTCATCGCGGGCCTCGTGGTGGTCGCGGTGTCGTGGCTGGTGGCCCCGGATGCGTGGTGCCAGATCAACCCCGGCAAGATTCAGGGAACCGTGGTGGACCAGGACGGAAACGCCGTTGGCGGGATCACCCTGCTGCTCTCGCCGAGCGACGAGGGAAGCGTCAACGCGCCCAGGAAGCTCAAGGTCAACAAGAAGGGCCGGTTCGGGCACTCGTTCTTCCCGGCGGACTACTACAAGATCGAGCTGGTCGAATCGGAGGACCTGTTCCTGAAGTCGATCGTCTGCGTCTTGCTGAACGACAGCGGGCTCGAGGTGGATCGTATCGCGGCCGACGCCCATCCCAGCAAGGGGTTGCCGCCGGTCAGCGTCCAGCCTCGCTTCACGGCGGTGGTCGATCTCGTCATCGCGCCCAAGGAGGTCCAGGAGTCGCTCGCCATGGAGGTCGCGATCTCCGAGTCCCGCGGCCCGCTGAAGGAGATGCACGATCTCTACACCGCGGGCGACTTCGAGGGCGTGCTCGCCCTGTCGGACGAGCTTCTCGCCGAGAAACCGAACGTCGGCCCGGCGGTCTATCTTCGCGGGGTCGCCCTGTGGAGGGTCGGTCGGCTCGAGGAGGCTCGGGAGACGCTGATGCGCGCGCTCGAGCTGGCCCCGGATCAGGAGGGCATCTTCGGGGTCGCGGCCAGCGTGCTGCTGGACCGCGCCGACGAGCTGGCTGACGCCGGGCAGGAGGCCGAGGCGGTGGAGGTCTACGCCGAGGCCGCGGAGCTGTTCCGGAGGAATCTCGAGTTGAATCCCGACTCCCGCCCGTCGCTTCTCAACCGCGCGGCGGCGCTGGACAACGCGGGGAAGACCGACGAGCTGGAGGAGGCGCTCCTCGAGATCATCGATGTCGACCCCGGGTACCTCCAGGCCTACTTCCGGCTCTCGACCCTGTACACCCAGGCGGGGCGCGCCGACGACGCGCTGGCGGTGCTCGACCGGATCCCCGGCGGGGACAAGAGCGCCGCGGCGGCGATCTACAACGTCGCGGTGAATCTCTACAACGACGACAACCTGGAGGCCGCCGAGCTGGCAGCCAGGAAGGCCGCCGAGATCGACCCGGATCTGGCGCCGGTCCGCCGCCTGCTGGCCCGCGTTTACCTGCGCCAGGGGAACGACGCGGCAGCCATCCCCGAGATCGAGACGTTCCTCGAGCTGGCCCCCGACGACCCCGAGGCCGACGACGAGCGACAGCTGCTGGAGGCCCTCAAAGCAGGGAAACCATAGCCTGAAGCTATTGAAGTAATTGCAACCTCAAGAACCAATCATTTGGATCGATCCGGGAGTTCGGATCCAGAATCCCTGATCGACCTCGAACCGAACAAATCAAACAACTGAAAACACGTGGTTTAGGCCATGGGCGGGGATGGCCTTTGTCTTGCATCGGCACCAGGATGCTGTTCTGTACCTACGCTGACCTTCCGTGTCGCAAGATCGCCAATCCCGGCGGTGCGGCCGGCGGTCGAGGAGGGACCTAAAGGTGAGACGTTTTCTGTTGGTCATGTCGATCCTGTTGATCCCCTCCCTGGTTTTCGGTCAAGCGCAGACCACGGGAAGGGTCACGGGAACGGTCGTCGATGAAGAGGGCAATCCGGTCTCCGGAGCGAGGGTGGTCTTCATTTCGTCGGCGCTCCAGGGAGAGCGCGTCCTGGCGACGTCGGAAAGCGGCAGGTTCCTTGCCGCCATCCTGCCCGTCGGACCGTACTCCGTTGAGATCAGCGCACCGAGCATGCAGCCCGTGTCGTTCTCTTTCCGGCTCGGAGTCGGAGAGACGGTGCCGCTGGACGTAACTCTCAAGAAGGGTGAGGCGATCGTCGAAGAGGTGACCGTGTTCAGCACGGCCTCCGCGCTCGAGACGACCTCGCTGGGCGAGAACTTCGACTACGGCACGCAGGTCGAAGAGCTTCCCGTCCAGAACCGCATCATCGAGAGGGTCGCCGAGCTGGCGCCCAATATCACGTACGGCCCCACGGGGAACAATCGGACAGGACAAAACATCGCCATTTCCGGCGCGCCGTCCTTCGACACCACGGTGCTCCTGGACGGCTCCGAGATGTCCGACCCGTACTACGGCAGCTCCCCGACGCTCTACCTCGAGGACGCCATCGAAGAGGTTCAGGTTCTGACTTCCGGCGTCAGCGCCCGCTACGGGCGGTTCCAGGGCGGCGTCGTCAACGCGATCAGCAAGAGCGGTGGCAACACCTACAGCGGCATTCTGCGCGCGCAGTTCGACAAGGAGACCTGGAACTCCCAGACGCCGTTCGGAGAGGACCAGGACGATAACCTCAACGAGTTCTATCAGTTCACCATCGGCGGGTTCATCCTGAAGGACCACCTGTGGTGGTTCGGCGGGATCACCGAGATTCCGGACAGTGCGACCACGACCCTGACGACGCAGCAGGACCCCGTCGGGTCCAAGCCCACGACGCAAGAGGAGCAGCGCTGGCAGATCAAGCTGCGCGGCGCGATCACTCCGGACCACGTCCTCGAGGTCAACCACTTCGACTACGAGCAGACTCGCACCGACCGTGCCGGCCTGCCCGCGGGCAACATCTCGGCGCTCAACGGCAAGCGAGAAGATCCCCGTGAGATCAACGTTGCCACCTACCAGGGCGTGCTGACGCCCAACCTGTTCCTGGACCTGCAGTGGACCGAGAAGAAGGTCTCGATCGCCTCCGGCGGCGATCCGGCCGGTAACGACCCGGTCTTCGACTCGGCGGTCAGTGCGGTGTTCAACAATCACTGGTGGGACTTCTCCGATCCGTCGGTCCGCGACAACGAGACCCTCGGTCTGAACATCACCCAGGCGCTGAGCACGGCGAACTGGGGCACCCACACGCTGGAGTACGGCGCGCAGCTGATCAAGTCGACCACCGGCGGAGAGAATCGCCAGTCGCCGACCGGCTTCAACCTGCTGAACTACTCCTTCAACACGAACCCCGTCAACGACCCCACCGATCCGGGCGCGCCGTTCTACGACCGCACCGAGCCCGACGGCAGGGACGTGTTCAACGTCACCAGCTACTACACCACGGGCTGCGGCCCCACCGGCACCGACGTCTGCCAGGTCAACTACCGCTGGAAGGCGCTTCCGCTGGGCGGCGGGCAGGACATCGACAACCTGGCCATCTACGTCCAGGAGACGTGGGAGGTCAACAAGTGGCGGTTCGACGCCGGGCTGCGCTGGGATAGCTACGAGGGCTCAGGCCCGCTGGCGACCCAGGATTTCGATTTCGACGAGATCGCCCCTCGCGTCGGCATTACCTACAACATCGACCAGAACTGGCAGGTCCAGGCGACCTACGGCCGGTACGTCAGCCGCTTCAACGACGGCGTCTTCAACGAGATCACCGGCGTCTCGGCGGCCCCGAGGCTCGAGCAGCTCTACTTCGGCCCCGACTGCTGGGCGAACGGCAGCCTGAACGACCCCTCCGTCGACCCGGGCGGTGACGGCTGCGACGCGGCCGATATCAACGCCATCAATCGCAACGAGGCCTGGTGGATCGATTACACCGACGTGGTCGACCCCGAGCAGCCCTCGACCTTCAACGACGACAACATCACCGCGCCGTACGCCGACAACTTCGACTTCTCGGTCAAGCGGGCCCTGCCCAGGAACTCCGGCGCGATCGTGTTCACCTACACCAACCGCGAGTTCAACGGCATGCTCGACGACTACGTGGGCGCGGTGTGCGACGACTACAGCTACACCTACGGGGGCGGTCAGTGCAGCAACACGACCGACATCTTCGATCCCGACGGCAACCTGCTGACCACCGTGGACTCCATCATCTGGGCCAACTCCGACGAGGCGAAGCGCCGCTACAACGCGTTCACCGTGGTCGCCAACTGGACCCCGAGCGCCAAGTGGGGCATCGGCGGCAACTATACCTACGGCCTCATCACCGGCAACTACGAGGGCGAGGGCCGCAACACCCCGTCGAGCGGAAGCATCATCGGTAACCACGAGCGCGGCCTGTCGAATGAGCTGGCGTATCCCAACGGCACCCTCGACGAGGAGATCCGTCACCGCGCCCGCCTCTGGGGTCAGTACCGCTTCAACTTCGACCGGGCCGGCTCCCTGGTGCTCGGATCGGTTTTCAGTTACCAGACCGGCCAGGTTTACGACCACCTCGGCAGCACGAATCGCAACACCAACTCGGTGACCGACGTCGATCCGACCGGCCCGAATTGCGGCGGCGAGGATCCGACCACCTGGCCCGGTGGCTGCTACACCAGTCAGGGAAGCCGGTTCACCGGTATCTACGACGGGCGCGGCGGCTACACCTTCGACGACTGGTGGAGGATCGACCTCAGCGCCCGCTGGAATATCCAGCTCTGGAAGAACCTGAACTTCTGGCTGAAGGTCGATGCGCTGAACTTCACCAACGAATCGACCCTGACCACCTTCCAGACGACCGGATCGGTGGACAACACCGGCACCATCCCTCAATGGCAGCCTGCCTCCAGCTTCGGTCGGGTCCGCAACGACCTCGACTACCAGGTGCCTCGCACCTGGCTGTTCACGGTCGGGCTCCAGTTCTGATCTGACTCGACACCGATTTCTCCATCGGGCCGCCGGGAACGACCCCGGCGGCCCGATTCGTTTCTGGGGGACGCTACGACCGTCGCCTGGACCGGCCGCGGTTGGCAGCTCGGCAACGGGCGACGTCCCATCCCTGCTAGACTGTTCCGGGATCTCGCGTCGATGCAGGCGCGGCCCGACGTTTTTTGATGCGTCCCCCTCGATCCATCTTGAAGCGACTCGCGATCGCCGGGCTCGTCCTGGCGGCGACGGGCTGCACCGAGCCTCCTGACCCGGGGGAGCGGTCGCTGATCCTGGTCACCCTCGACACGATCCGGGTCGATCGCATCGGCGCCTACGGCAGCACCCGGGTCCCGACGCCCGCCCTCGACCGCATCGCCCGAGAGGGAACGCTCTTCGAGGATGCCTTCAGCACCGTCCCGCTGACCTTGCCGGCTCACGCGTCGATCATGACGGGTCGTTACCCGGCCTCCCACGGCGCCAGGCACAACGGGCTCTACCGCCTGCGCCACGGCGAGCGCACCCTCGCCGAGGCGCTCCGGGAGGAGGGGTTCCGGACCGCCGGTTTCGTCGGAGCCTACGTCCTGAACCGCACCTTCGGCATCGCGCAGGGCTTCGATCTCTTCGACGACATCGCGCAGGAAGGGATCCGGGCGTCGGAGGACCCCCTCAACGACGCCCAGCGCACGGCCGACGAGGTCAACGCCCGGGTCTTCGAGTGGCTTTCCGAGCCACCCGAGGGCCGCTTCTTCCTGTGGGTCCACTACTACGATCCCCACCTGCCGTATCTCCCTCCCGAAATCCCAGGGCGCGAGCTCGCCGGCGAGGGATACGACCGCGAGATCTCCTACGTCGATGCATGTGTCGGCGACCTTGTCGAGCAGCTCGAGAGCCAGGGGCTTCTGGAGCGTTCTGTGCTGGTGGTCGTCGGCGACCACGGCGAGAGCCTCGGCGAGCACCGTGAGGCGACCCACGGCGTCTTCCTCTACGAGAGCGCCATGCGGGTCCCGCTGATGATCCGAGCGCCCGGGCTGGTCCCCGAGGGCCTCCGGGTCGCCGGTCCCGTCTCGACGGTGGAGCTGGCGCCGACGATCCTGGAGCTTCTCGGTCTTTCGGCCCTGCCCGACGCGCAGGGCCAGAGCCTGGTGGGTCGGATACGGGAACCCGAGAAGGCGGCCGACGCCGTCGTCTTCGCCGAGACCCTGATGCCACGACTGGAGTTCGGCTGGAGCGAGTTGCGCATGGCCCGCGACCGTCGTTTCAAGTACGTCCAGGCGCCGACGGAGGAGCTCTACGACCTGGTGGAGGACCCGGGGGAGATTCACAATCTCGCGGGGATCGAGGAGGCGCGGACGCGAAGCATGGCCGACCGGCTCGCCGAGTGGGTCTACGAGACCCGCACCGACGATACGGCTGGCGCCGAGCGCGAGCTCTCGCAAGAAGAGCTCGAGCGTCTTCGAAGTCTCGGCTACCTCGGGGGGCCCTCGGTCGGGGTCGAGGGGGCCACGGGGCTCGACCCCAAGGACGGCCTCGAGCTCTCGGTCCGCATCGAGGAGGCCAAGGTCGTCCTGGGAGAGGGGGAGATCGATCGAGCGATCGCGATCCTGCGCGAGGTTCTGTCGGTGAGTCCCGAGAATCCTGTGGCCTGCGGTCTGATGCTCAAGACCCTCGTCGGGGAGGAGCGCATCGACGAAGCCGAGGTCGTGGCCCTGGCGGCGCTGGACGCCGGCACGAGCGCGACCGGGACCTCATCCATCTTCCTGCGCCAGACCCGCCTGAGGCTCGCCGCCATCTACCGCATGCAGGGTCGCGAGTCCGAGGCCGAAACGGCCTACCTGCAGGCGCTCGAAGGGTGGGTTCCGGACAGCACGGCGGATCTGCCCGGCCTGCTGGACGCGGTCGGGCCCGAGACGGCGAGACGGGTCTTCGACCGGCTCCTCGAGAGCGATCCCGCTCACCCTGTCGCGCTGAGGGGTCTGATGGCGCTGCAGCTCCAGGCCGGCGATCGTGCCGCCGCCGCCCGCACCGCCGAGCGGATCGCCAGGAGCGGAGCCGCCCCGAACCTGCCGGGTCGCATCGTGGCCGAGGGCGGGACCCTGCTGCTGGATGGCGGAGATCCGGAGAGCGCCGTCGAGCTGTTCCGGGTCGCGATCGAGAAGATGGGCCGGCAAGCCGATCTGATGGGCTATCTCGGTACGGCGTTGCTCACGGCGGGCCGTGTCGACGAGGCGAGGTCGGCCCTGGAAGAGGCCAGGCGGCTGCGCCCGGAGGATCCGAGGCCGCACTTCTATCTCGGCAACATCGCACTGCTGCGCAACCAGGAAGAGTCCGCGCGGGCCCACTATGACGAGGCGTTGCGTCACGACCCTGACTGGACCGAGCCCCTCGATAACCTCGCCCTGTGGCTGGCGACGCAGGGGCGCCGCGACGAGGCGGCCACCGTCCTGGAGGATGCGCTGCAACGAAACCCGGACGACGCCAAGGCCCGTGACCTCCTCGGAAGATTGCGCTCCGGTGGGGGAGGGTCGCCGTGAGCGCGCATCGTCGGACCGGGATCGTGACGACCCTCGTGGCCATGGCGCTTGCGGTCGGCGTATCGGCGTGCTCGCCCGAGACCGACTCGCCCCCGAAGGAAGAGCCTCGACGGGCGTCGCCCGCGATTGCGCCCGCCGCCGGTTCCGGGGTCGGCGAGATCTTCACCGACGAGGCCGCGGCCTCCGGCCTCGACTTCGTTCACTTCAACGGCATGTCGGGCGAGCTGTACATCGGCGAGATGATGCAACCGGGCGGGGCGCTCTTCGACTACGACAACGACGGCGACCTGGACGCCTACCTGATCCAGGGCACGATGCTCAACAAAGAAAAGACTCTCGAGGACGCGATCTTCCCTCCCGTCGGGCCGCTGCCGCCGCGGGATCGCCTGTTCCGGAACGATCTGGTGGTGCACGCCGACGGCACGCGCACGCTCCGGTTCACCGACGTTACCGACGAGAGCGGCATCGATTCCCGAGGGTACGGGTACGGCGTCGCGACGGGCGACTACGACAACGATGGCTGGGTCGACCTGTACGTTACCAATCTCGGGCCCAACCAGATGTTCCGCAACCGGGGCGACGGCACCTTCGAGGAGGTCACCGATCGCGCCGGCACCGGCGATCGGCGGTGGAGCGTCGCCGCGGCCTTCCTGGACTACGATCGCGACGGCTGGCTCGACCTCTACGTCGGCAACTACATCGACTTCCACGTCACCAACCACAACGATTGTTACGCGGGCGCCGGCTACATCGACTACTGCGGCCCGAAGGCCTATAACCCGGAGCCCGACCGGTTGTTCCGCAACCGGGGCGACGGCACCTTCGACGACGCGGCCCGCCGCGCCGGGTTCGGCTCGACCGTCGGGGCGGGGCTGGGCGCGATTCCAGCCGACTTCAACCTGGATGGCTGGATCGACCTGTACGTCGCCAACGACGGCATGCGAAACCGTTTGTGGCTCAATCAGGGCGACGGGAGCTTCGTCGACGACGCCTTGCTGGCAGGTTGCGCCGTCAATGCCGACGGTTCTCCCGAGGGCAGCATGGGCGTCGACGCCGCCGATCTCGACAACGACGGCGACGAAGATCTGATCATGACCCACATCTCCGACGAGACGAATACGCTCTACGTCAACGACGGTCACGGGCTGTTCGAGGACACCACGGTGCCGATCGGTCTCGCGACGCCTAGCAAGGGATTCACCGGATTCGGCACCGGCTGGTTCGACTACGACAACGACGGCTGGCTCGATCTGATCGTCGTCAACGGCGCGGTGGTATTCGTCGAGGAGCTGCTCCACGCACGGGATCCTTTCCCCCTTCACCAGCGGAACCAGCTCTTCCGGAACGTCGGCGAGGGTCGGTTCGAGGACGTCACCGATAGCGCCGGAGCGGTCTTCGAGCTGTCGGAGGTGACTCGTGGCGCCGCCTTCGGTGACGTCGACAACGACGGTGACCCGGACGTGCTGATCGTCAACAACAACGGTCCCGCACGGCTGCTCATCAATCACGTCGGGCACGATCGTCCATGGATCGGTCTACGGTTGGTGGGAGAGGACGGCAAGCGCGACATGCTGGGGGCCTGGGTGGGGGTCTTCCCGGAGGGCCGGCCGGCGCTGTGGCGGCGCGTGAGGACGGCGGGGAGCTACGCGTCTGCCAGCGACCCCAGATTGCTCATCGGGCTTGGCGACGTGAAGAAGATCCGGCGCGTCACGGTGGACTGGCCCGACGGGCGGCGAGAGAGCTGGGGGACGGTGCCTGTGAACCAGTACTCGACCCTTCGCCAGGGAACCGGGGCCTCCGAAGGGGAAGGCTCGTGATGCGCTTCGGAGCCGTTGCCGCGCTCGCGGTCGCTCTCGCGGCGCTGACGGCGTGCGGCGGTCCGACCGAAACGGAGCCCGAGGTGCCGGGGATGGAAGTCCACGGCCGGGTGCCGATTCCGGTTCCGGTGCTCGATGACATGAAGGACGACGTTCGCGAGTCGCTAGAGGGCGCGCGCGCGGAGGTCGACGCGCTGGCGGCGCGCGCCGACGTCGACCCCGTCAAGCTCGCCGGCGCCTATCGAGACCTCGGGAACCGCTACCAGATCAACAAGCTCCGAGACGCCGCCAAGGCCTGCTACCGGAATGCCGAGGCCCTCGACCGCGGGGACTTCGCGACGCTCTACTTCCTCGGCATGATCCTGCAGGACAACGGGCTCTACGACGAGGCGATCGCGACCTACGATGAGGCCCTGGCGGTCCGGGGCGACTACGTGCCCGCGCTGCTCCGGATCGCCGAGGCGTGGCTCCGCAAGAACGAGCCGGAGAGGGCCCGGCCTTTGCTCGAGCGCGTGACGAGCCACGCGGACTATCGCGCCGCGGGCCACTACGGGCTGGGACGGGTCGAGGCCGCGGCCGGCAATCACGCCGAGGCGGTGACGCACTTCGAGACCGCCCTCGAGCTCCAGCCCGGCGCCACCAAGATCCACTACCCTCTCGGGCTGGCCTATCGGTCCCTGGGGCGACGGTCCGAGGCCGAGACGCACCTCGAGGCCTACGGCCAGGTGGAGGTCGGCTTTCCCGATCCGGTTCTCGGCAGGCTGAGTGGGGCGGCCACCGGCGTCGTGGCTCACCTGCAGGCGGCCAACCACGCCTTGATACGGGGCGAGTACGAGGAGGCCGAGCGAGAATATCGCGAGGTTCTGGCCGTCGAGCCCGACCACGTCGAGTCGCGGCGGTCCCTCGGGCTGGCCTTGTGGCGCCTGGGTGATCTCGACGGGGCGATCGAGCAGTACCGCATCGCCGTGCAGCTCGATCCCTCCGACTCACAGAACCCGTACAGCCTGGGAATCCTGCTCGCCGAGAACGGTCTGTGGGCCGAGGCGATCCCCCAGCTCGAGGCCACCGTCGCCATCGACCCCGAGTTCGTCCGGGCCCACCTGAGCCTTGCCGACGCTTACCGTGGGACCGGGCGTCTCGAGACCGCTCTCGATCGATACCGCAAGGTCCTCGAGATCGATCCCCGATCGCGCGCCGCGCTGTTCGGCGAGGCCGCGTTGCTCGACGAGCTCGGTCGCCTGGATGAGGCCGCCAGCAGGCTCCGTGCGATGCTCGCTGCCGACCCGACCGACGCCGAAGCGATGGTCGACCTGGCGGCGGTGCTCAGCCAGGCGGGTCGGTTGGAAGAGGCGATCGAGATCCTGATCCAGGCCAGGAACCTGAGACCTCCGGCCCCCGTCCTGGCGCTGGTCCATCACAACCTCGGCGTGACTCACGCCCGGCGGGGCGAGTGGTCCGAGGCCGTCGAGGACTACCGCCGTGCCATGGAGCTCGATCCCACATTGATCGACTCCCGCCTCCATCTGGCCGGCATCCTGGGGCGCCAGGGACGCCTGGCGGAGTCGGTGGTCCTCTTCGAGGGGATTCTCGAGGATGACCCGGGAAACCACGCGGCCCGTCTGACCCACGGCACCGCGCTGGTCCTGCTCGAGCGATACCGCGACGCCCGCGCGGTGCTGGAGCGTGGGCTTAAGGTCGCTCCCGGTCAGCCGGACCTCACCCACGCCCTGGCCAAGCTCCTGGCGACCTGCCCCGACGATGCCGTACGCGACGGCGACCGCGCGCTGGAGCTGGCGCTCGCCGCGTACCGCCATCGTCAAGGGATAGAGCAGGCCGAAACGGTGGCGATGGCCTACGCCGAGGTCGGATCCTTCGCGGACGCCGTGAAGTGGCAACGCGACGTGCTCGAGCGGGCCGAGAAGCTGAACCGACCCGAGCTGCTAGACCAGTTCCGGAGGAACATGGCTCGGTACGAAAGCGGCGAGCCCTGTCGCGCTCCCTGGAACGCCGGCTCCTAGCGCCGACTCGCTGCCGACGCGGCTTCCTCGTCGTGCGGGCGAATCTCCAGGATCGTGGACCACAGCTCGTCCGCCTCGTGCTCCCTTCCCGTTTCGTCCAGCAGACGGGCCAGGGACCGCAGGCCGATCAGCGACGAGGGTCTCTCCTCGATCCAGTCCCTCAGAAGCGACTCCGCCTCCCCGGGCTTCCCGGCTTCTTTCATGGTGAGAGCCATCTGTTCGACGGTTCGGCCCGAGGGGGCCGTCATCTCGGTGTACTCCCGGTAGTAGGCCATCGCGCGATCGTGGTTGCCCGATCTGCGCTCCAATCCCGCCATGCGCCAGATGACGGGGGCGCGGCCTCGGCCTCGGGCCACGGCCAGCGCCTCGCGGAGCGTCTGCCGGGCGGCCGGGTAGTCGCCCTGGGCGATCCTGGCGTCGGCCAGCCGGCACCGGGCCGTGACGTTGGCGGGATCGCGCGCCGCCAGCTCCTCGAGGCGGCTCTCGGCCTTGAAGTAACGCCCCTCACTCATCTCGCCCGCGGCGAGCTGAAGCTGGATGTACTGGGAGATCATCGCCTTCGGGTCCGGCCCGCGGATCGAGTCGTCCGCGTCGGTCGCCGGTCCTTCGGCCATGCCCTGGAGGTACCCGAGGCTTCGCAGCCGGTCGATCTCTTCCTGGGATATCTCGACGGCCTCGGCGCTCGCGGCCTCGCGGAACGCCTCCTCGATCCTCCGTTGCAGGCTCTCCACCGTTCCGGGATGGTCCTCGGCGACGTTGACTCGTTCTTCCGCGTCATCGGCGAGGGAATACAGCTCCGGCTCAGGAGCATCGACGTACTTCCACTCGACCGTCCGGATCGATCGCAGCCCCGACCAGCCGTAGCTCAATCGCCCTACCTGGCTCTCCGAGAAGACCGCGGTGCGAGGACCATCGTCGCCGCCGCGAGCAAGCCTCCACAGGCTGCGCCCGTCGATCCGGGGTGTCGGCAGGCCGAGCGCGTCCAGGATCGTGGGGGCGATGTCGACGATCCCGACCACCTCGTCGATCTCGCGCCCCGCGGGGAGCGCCGGAGGGAAACGCAGGATCAGGGGGACGCGCACGACCTCGTCGTAGAGGAAGATCGAGTGCGTCAGCTCGCCGTGGTCCATCAGGCCCTCGCCGTGATCGGCCGTCACCACGACCAGGGTGTCATCCAGCGCGCCGGATTCTCGAAGAGCGTCGAGCAGCCGCCCCAGCTGGTCGTCGACGTAGGCCACTTCCCCGGGGTAGTCCACGAAGGTCTCCTCGGCGCCGGCGGTCGCGGTGCTGCTGACGTAGCGCGCAGGAGGCTGATAGGGAGCGTGGACGTCGTAGTAGTGAACGAAGATGAACGACGATCGGGACGGCTCGGCCCGGCTCTCGATCCAGACCAGGGCGGCGTCGGTGACCTCCTCGGCGCTTCGTTCGGGGTTGTGGTATCGAGCACGCTCTCTCATCGGAATGGCGTCGTCGTAACGCGCGAATCCCTGGTCGAGTCCCGAGTCGGCCGTCAGAGGGTAACCGCCGATGAATGCGGCGGTCTCGAAACCCTCGGCCGCGAGAATCTCGGCGAGGGAGTCGAACTCGGGAGCCAGCCGGTAGATGCCGTTGTCCAGGATCCCCAGCGTCCAGGGATCGAGGCCGGTGAGCATGGAGGCGTGGGAGGGCAAGGTCACGGGAGAAGGAGCGATGGCGGCTTGGAATCGGACCCCCTCGCCGGCCAGGCGGTCGAAGGTCTCGGTGCGCGCTTCGGCGTTGCCGTAGCACGCCAGAGCGTCGGCGCGGAGCGTGTCGATGCTGACGAGAAGGACGTGCCGCGGCGGCGGTCCCGCGGAACGGTCTTCACGACCGCATCCGGCCGCAATCGCGGCGGCGAGGGCGGCCAGGACCAGGGTTCCGACTCGAGTGCCCAAGCGTCGACCTCGCGGCGCATCCGATCCGGGCCACCGTGGCCGCCTGCAACGCGCCGTCCAGGCGGTATCATATCCGTCGAGCGGACTTCTACCGGTTGCATGCGCAGGAAAGATGGGACATGCTGATCCCGATGCCCTCCTCGCGACTCACCCGCCTGCTGGCGGGGTTCTTCGCCTCGCTTCTCGTCGTTTCCTGGAGCGTCTCCCAGGAAAAGTCGGATCCCGGGGAAACGGACGCGAGCCCTGCCGAGACCGGGGTGGTCGAAAAGGTCGACGTTCACCTCGTCCAGATCCCGATCATCGCCCAGGATCGTAACGGCCGGCCGATCTCCGATCTCACGCCGGAAGAGGTGGTCGTCAAGGACCGCGGCAAGAAGATGGAGGTCGCCTTTCTCGATCCATTCGTGTCCGAGATCGAGCGACCCGGCCCGGACGGGGAGGTGCGGCTCTACGTCAACGCTCCCGGAGGCTGGGATGGTGTCGTGACCTCGGAGGGGGACGCCGAGCCACGTTACATGGTTCTGCTGATCGACATCGAAAACGACGCCAAGCTACGACGCCCCGCCGCGATGGCGGAGGTCAAGCAGTTCGTCGACGATCAGCTCGACTCTTCGTTTCGGACGGCCGTGATGTCGTACAACGGACACATCAACCAGGAGCTGTCCTTCACCTCGAATAAAGAAGCGATCCACTCCGCCGTCCTGAGGGCCTACTCCCGCGCGCCCCGTCCCGATCTCGATCTCAACGCCCGGGTGCGCGGGCTGATCAGCCAGTTCGAGGAGTGCCAGGAGGGGGAGACCACGCCCTACTCCTTCCAGCGGGACGCGGACGAGATCTGTCTACGGAACGTCGCCCTGCAGTACTCCGACGAGAGGAGGCAGTTCTCGAAGGACTACCTCGACGCTCTCGAGGTGGTGATCCGATACGCCGGCGGGCTCAAGGGCCGGAAGTCGGTTCTGGCGCTGAGCCACGGCGTCGCCGCCGAGGCCACCACCGAGGCTCTGGAGGCCATGAAGGCCTATTTCGGCAACACGGAGCAGGTCTCCACGCTCAGGCTGTCCCTCATCGCGGGAGAGGGATCGCGGATCCGAATGGACGAGATCATGAACCTGGCGGTCCGACAGCAGGTGACCCTGCACTTCGTGGATCGCAACTCGGCCCCGACCGGCGTCACCGGGGTACGGCAAGACATCAACTACATGCCGGGGGCGCGCCCGATGCAGGCAGCCTTCGAGGCCCCGCAGGTAGACCTCGAGGAGATCGCGACCCACACCGGCGGCGTCTTCGTCCATTCCCCACAAGAGGTCTATAAGGGGCTGACCCACGCGATCAACCTGGAGCAGGGGGGATACCTGCTCGGCTACTACGTCAGCGAGTACCTCTCTCCCAAGCGGCTCCGGAAGGTCTCCGTCGGGTGCAAGCGAAAGGGCGTCGAGGTCGTTCACCGCCGCGGCTACTATTCGAGCCGTGAATCCTCCGGGCGGGCGCTGAATGGAGGGATCCGCCTCGGCAAGGG
>Ga0316187_10000212_pt1 | contig 41961 bp, 37 predicted proteins | sample CroRivburrow1_MG_FD_204927 | JGI IMG/M metagenome (GOLD analysis project Ga0316187, IMG submission 204927) | Coastal sediment microbial communities from Maine, United States - Cross River worm burrow 1 | ecosystem: Environmental > Aquatic > Marine > Coastal > Sediment | place: USA: Maine...
GCGGCGCGACCGATCATGATGCCATCTGCACCTGTGTAATCAAGGACATATTTGGCCTGTTCCGGAGTTTTTATGTCCCCGTTGGCAATGACTGGTATCGATATGGCCTGTTTAATCCGGGCAATGGTGTCGTATTCGGCTTCACCACGATAGGCGCAGGCACGGGTGCGGCCATGTACGGCCAGTGCCTGGATGCCACTTTGTTCGGCGATACGGGCGATATTGACGCCGTTGCGGTTGCTGGGGTCCCAGCCGGTACGGATTTTGAGTGTTACCGGGATATCTACAGCTGCTACGACGGCTTCAAGGATATCCTTGACCAGCGCTTCATGTTGCAGGAGTGCTGAGCCGGCCATGACGTTGCAGACCTTTTTGGCCGGGCAACCCATGTTGATATCAATAATCTGGGCGCCCTGGTCAGCATTGTGTCGTGCAGCCTCAGCCATCAGTCGAGGGTCAGCCCCGGCAATTTGTACTGAGCGAGGCTCGGTTTCCCCTTCATGATCGGCGCGGCGCAGTGTTTTTTTGCTGCCCCAGAGTAGTGAGTTGGATGACACCATCTCGGACACAGCCATGCCGGCGCCAAATTTTTTGCATAGCTGGCGGTAGGGTCTGTCGGTAATGCCGGCCATTGGTGCAAGCACCAGATTATTGGCCAGTTTGTATGGGCCTATCTGCATGGTGGTCTGTATAGTCTCGAGAGAATATGACGCTTGTTGTGTTTCGTCATCCGTCATTGCTGTGGCCACTCCGGATGCGTCGGGATATTTTCCCCATTTTAACAGTAATCGTTGAAGGCCTAATGATACCTGTTAATGAATATCCGATAAAGTGGCAAGGCTGGTTTTTGGGGCTAAAAAAATTCAAAAACAAAATTGACGGCGTTTTTGCCGGGATCGATCAGGACCAGGTTGGTGTGTACAGGTACCTGTGATGGCATGCCATCGCTGAGACTGCTGCCCACGGGCAGGTAGTCCTGAGGGGGGAATGAGCGCTGGGCAATGGTTTGGCCATTGATGTCCGAGAAGGCCAGTTGTAATGTTGGCCAGGGTTGACGAAATACGGCTTCATTCTTCAGGGTCAGGCTGATTTGCAAGGCATTGTTAATGGATGGGTGACTGCGGACCTCGCGCGAAATAATGCGGATTTGGCTGGTGTCACGTAATAGTTTAAGTTCGCATTGCAGTATATTACAGAAAGTCTGCAGCAGTGGGCGTAATGCGTTATATCCGGCCAGTTCATTACGCTTGAAATAGGTGTACTGGCCGGCTAGCAGTAGAGATAATAATAGACTCAGGAATAGCCAGCGCAGCGGGAAACGGTGGTGTTGTGGCTGTGGCTGCAGGGCCTCTATCCGCAGGGTAGCCTGGGTATTTTCATCAATGATCGGGTTGCTATTACTGCTGTGGTCGTCGGCCTTGGTGACATCAATGGATGCGCTAAAACGAGTCTGACAATGTTCGCAGGTGATACTGCCATCGCTGTTTTCGAGCTGTTCGGGGCTGACATTGAGCAGGGTCATGCATTGTGGGCACTGCTGAAACATTATGTGATTATAACCTGATCATGGTGTTTGCCACGCCTTGTTTTATGTGTCGGGGTCGATGCCTGCCCAGCAGTCAATTTTGGGGTTTACGCCTGGCACTCAAACACACCCAGTTATCACGCTGGCGTGGTTCTTCAAAGTCGAACCAGGGGCTGTAGGCCTGGCAGACAGCATCGGCTTGTTCGGCCAGGATACCGGATAAAATTAATATCCCGCCACTGCAGGTCAGGGCTGCAAACTGTGGCGCCAGTCCAATCAATGGCCCGGAAAGTATGTTGGCCAGCAGAATATCAAATTGAATGTCGGCGGGCAGCCCATCTGGAAGTTCTGCCGTGATTTTTTCCTGGACATGGTTGCGCAGGGCATTTTCGTTCGTGGCTTGCAGGGCCTGTTCATCAATGTCGATGGCCCAGACAGAGGTGGCGCCAAGTCGCGCAGCCGCGATGGCCAAAATACCTGAGCCGCAGCCGTAATCGAGAACCTGTTTGTTGCCAATGTCGAGTTCTGCTATGGCTTCCAGGCATTGGGCTGTGGTCGGGTGCGTGCCGGTACCAAAGGCCAGCCCGGGATCCAGTATCAGGGTTATGGCGTCCGGATCCGGTGGAGTATAGGCGGTGGGACAGACCCATAACTTTTCGCCGAATTGCATGGGTTTGAAATGATCGATCCAGACCCTCTCCCAGTCCTCATTGGCCAGGAATTTGACCATGCATTCAGGTAATTCATCGACCTCAAGAGCTATTTTAAGGTGATGCAGCAGGTCATCAACGCGAGTATCGGCTTCGAACAGGCCAATAACCCGTGTTTGAGACCACAGGTTTTCCTCGCCAGGGCGGGGCTCGTAAATAGGTTCGTCGGCAGCATCCTGAAGGGTGATGGCTATTGCGCCCGCCTCGCTAAGGAGATCAACCAGATCATCGCTTGTATCCGGTGTGGTACTGAGCATAATCTGGAGCCAGTGCTGTGAACCCGCCGGCTCCTCGTTGCTGGGGTCTGTCCCTGATGTCATTGTTATGCCTTAATTATTGGGTTGTACGGGATAATGTATCCCATGTTGGTCATGTTTCGTCCAGTATCATAGAAAAGTTAATTATTGCCCCCTTGTCAGCTTGTTCGATCGGCGTTAACGTAGCGCAATCTGTAATAAAGAATTGGGGTAAAGAGCCGATATCTGAACCCAAGAATATCCGAAAATAACAAGAATCTGAACCCAGGAGAACACAGATGCGTAAATCCATGTCCTATGCCATTTCCGGCATGTTAATGATGTTTGGTGCTGCGGCGGGTAATGTTTATGCCGCAAGTAGTGATATATCGCTGGGCACGCTACCAGATAAAGCAACATTCGACAGTTTTATTGACGAGCTGGGTACGGCGATTGCCTATAATCCGGTGTCACCGGCCGAGCCATTGGGCGTGTTGGGTTTCGAGATAGGTGTGGCTATCGCTACAGTCAAAATCGATACGGGCATCTGGGATAATGTGGTTGCCGACGGCAGTGCGCCATCGACATTACCGGTGCCACGACTGATGGCGCGTAAAGGGTTACCGATGGGCTTTGATATTGGGTTGTCGCGTATCGACGTGCCGGGTTCTAATATAACTGTGACGGGCGCGGAGCTGCGTAAAGCCATTCTTGAAGGTTCAACGGTTTCTCCGGCGGTAACGGTGATTGCCCATACCAGCAAGCTCAATGGTGTGGATGCCTTTGATGTTTCTACTTATGGTATTGATGTAGGCGTTAGCAAGGGATTTGCCATGTTGACACCTTATGCCGGTGCTGGTCAGGTGTGGATTGATGGCTCAGACAACAGCAACACTTTTTCAGATCGGAGTTCGTCGGTTACGCGCAGTTATGCCGGTGTCCGGGTGGGTTTTCTGCCATTTATGAATATGGTACTGCAGGCGGATTTTGCCGAGGTCAACAGCTATTCCCTGCGTTTGAATGTTGGTTTCTGAGCGGCAGTCTGCATCAATATATAAATTTAGCGCGGGTCTAAACAGCCCGCGTTTTTTTATTCCTGCGTAGCTGTTTTGTTATCGAACTGGATGACCTTTTTCAGTGGTGACAGATTCATTTCATCAATGACAGTACCCGTACGCATGTTGAGTACCATGCTGACGGTTGTGGCTATGTCCTCGGCGAGGATGGCCTGCTCATTTTCGGGGCCCGGGTGAAAGGATAAATCATCAAAAAAATCGGTCCTCACCATGCCCGGATTAATGATTGTCACAGCGACGTTACTCCGGGCGCATTCTTCGCGTAACGACTGGGAAAATCCTCGCAGGGCAAATTTGCTGGCGCTGTAGATGGCGCCGCGCCGGCCTCCCTGCAGTGCTGCCTCAGAGCCGATGAATATAATATTGCCCCCTGGCCGACTGTAGGCCTGTTTTTTCATGGCCGGTAACAGTTCTCTTACCAGGCAGGCGTGACTGGTGAAGTTCAGATCCATTAATGCGCGAATCTGCTGGCATGAAAATTCTTCCAATGAGCCAAAGCGGCCCTGGCCGGCGCAACAGATAATCCCGCTGATCTCTGGATACTGCCTGGATAGCTGGCGCAGTTTATCCGGCAGAGTGTCCAGGTCGGAAAGGTCAACGGTATGACCCAGAAAGGCCGGGTTGGTCAGCCCTGACGACTCAATGTGGCGGCCCAGACCAATAATCTGATGCCCCTGATTAAGTAAATGCTGCGATATGGCCAGACCAATGCCTGAGCTGGCCCCGGTGATTAATAGAGTGCGTGTACTGGCTGTCATGATTTGATGCTCTTTGGATGATCTATTGATCATAACAAGGGAAAAAGATTGATTCCGGGATATAGCGTAGCAGTTCTTCACTGCAGAACTCGATCATATCTGCTTCCAGTTGATGCTGATAACCAATCATACCCTGTTGCCCGTTTTGCTGCTCCTGGAGTGGGCCTGCCAGCAGAGCCTCATCTGGATACAGGCGTTGCATGGTATTGAAGAAGGGTTTGGGTAGCCGAAAACTGCCGAGACTAACCGAATGCAGGCTATCGCCTTGTAGTGATGAAAACAGGGTCTTGAACAGCGCCCGATAGTGATCTCGGAAGTCATCACAATAGATTAAAGGGTCGAAACGCAGGCCGATCTTCCAGCCCTGATGCTGCAGCTTATGGATGGCGCGGAGACGTTTTTCCAGCGCCGGCACGCCATGTTCGAGCGCCCTGGAAATATTTTCAGGGGTGAAGCTGAAGGCGATGACGGCATTGGGCAGAGGTTGCTGCTGTAACAGGGCGCGGGTGTGGGGGCTCTTGGTGCGCAACTCCAGCCATGCCTGCGGCTGCTGCCGGAAAAAGGGGATGAAACTGCTCGTAAAGCCGGTTACCGGATCAAGGGCCAGGCTGTCGCAATCGTAGCCGGAATAGAACCAGCTTGTATGGTTACCCGTCTGCCGCAGCCTGTTGCTGATCGCCTGTTTAAAATCATCATGATTGACGAAAATGACGTAATGGGCGGAACGGTACATTCCCTGGAGGAAGCAGTAGCGGCAATCATAGACGCAGTTCAGCATATGTGAAAAATAATAATGATAAGCGCCACCAAGGCCGTAGCCGGGAGGGGCGTCGAGGATTAGCTGGCGTTGTTTCCGGGCCAGAATCAGCGCCGGATATTTTTTTTGCAGGCGAAAATTTTGTCCCTTGCGATTGAATATCTCGCCATAGTGCTGACACAGGATGCGTGTGGCGCGAGGGTAACGAGCGCATATTTTTTGTGTCAGGGGTTCGTCAATGACCTGTTCTTCGATATAGATGATCTCTGTCATGGCTCATAGACCACGCGCTGTGTATCGAGCTGTTGCTGTAAATATTCCAGAACTTGCCGGGAATTTTTCAAACCGCTGAAGTCTGTGTGCCAGAGTTCTTGCGCAGGCAGCAGTGTTTGGCGGCGTAATAGTAGCTGCCGTAATAGTTGGCGCTGATAATGACTGAAGTGCCAGTGTTGCAGGCATTGGTTCAGGTAGTGCGGGTTTTGCTGTTGCTGCGCCAGTTGTTGCTGGGTGTGGCGTAATAGTTCAATAATTCTATCGATGGTGCCGAGCTGGCTGCTGATCAGTTCTTCGGCATAGTTTTTATTGATGTTGTGTATGCCGCTGAAATGATTGTCAGAGACAACCTTGAAACTGTGGATGAGTTCGATGCTCGAGAAACGACTGCAACTGGTGTAAAAACCCGAAGCCTCCATGTCATAGAGGGCATTATCAAGATAGCGGGTTTCCGGTTGCTCGACAGTGATGAGAGCAGAGGTCGGGCAGGGTGGTCGGGCCGTAAAACCCGGGTACCAGCGTTGATTACTGTTATGTTCGCCGACGCAGTGGGCAAGCAGTCCGGTTCCCAATGGTTGATAACCATGGCCGGCAATGCCTATATTGAGCCAGGCAGCGCTGCTGGCGCCCTCATTTTGTTCTGCCAGTCCCTGCAGCCAGGCGCAGGCGCTGGCAGCGGCCAGTTTGCCCACGCCGCAGACAAGTAAGCGCAGGTTTTTGCCGGAGAACAGATCGAAGCTGCGGTAGGTCTGTTTTTGCAGGCGCAGGTGGCGGATCAGTGGTTTGGCTTCAGGGGGAATGGCGACAATCAGGTTTATCATGATTCAAGTATAACTGTCTTTGGAGTAGCTGGCCTTGAGATGTTCGTATTGGGCGACCGCGTTGTATTGGTTACGTTTGGCCGCGCCTTTGGCCAGTATGTCGAGCTTATACAGCAGCATGGTGATAGCGGCCTGACGATCGGCCTGGTTGAGAGACTCATTTTCAATACAGTTGTGCAAGGCCTGGATGCGGAACCGGTCCATGCCCCAGTATTGTCGCGACAACTGATCTTCATGGCCGCCATATTTAATGATTAATGGCTCGTCAAGAAATAATACCGCTTCGCGGTGGCAGATCCGCAGCCACAGGTCATAGTCTTCACAGGCGGGTAATGATTCATCAAACAGCCCGACTTCTTCCAGAAGACTGCGCTGTAGTAATACGGCCGAGGGTGAAATGGCGCACAAAGGCAGGCAGTGTCGGAAAATATGACCGCCCTGCTTGCGATGTTTTTTCATGGCATTGACGCGACGACCATTACGTATCCAGATTTCCTCACTATGTATTAGCCGGTAGTGTGGTTGTTGTTGCCATGCCGCAAGCTGGTGTTCAAGTTTTTCCGGCAACCACTCATCGTCGGAGTCCAGCAAGGCGATCCAGTCGTGATGGCCCTGCTGTTGAGCAGCCAGGCGTATACCAGTGTTACGTGCTGCACTGACCCCCTGGTTGGGCTGATAAATATAGTCCACCTGGGGAAATTTTTCTTTTACCAGGGCTTGGGTTCCGTCTGTTGAGCCATCGTCAATGACGATTATCTGCACGGCTGGCCGGGTTTGGTTGATAACGCTGTTTAGTGCCCGTTCGAGTGTTTTGGCGCGGTTGAAACTGGGGATGATAACTGTAACTGCGGCGTCAGGGAGGGTTTTGGGCATGGCAGCCGGCTGCTTGTTAATCCTGGTCGTCGGCCTGGCTGACCTGATCTTCGTCAGTTTGACTGTAGGGTTCGCTAAAGCCGCAATCCTGTTGTGGGCAGACCAGTTCGCTGCCGCGGCGCTTGGTGGTTTTGATAGTCAACATGGGCCAGTTACAGGAAGGGCAGGGCTGCTTGCTGGGTTCATTCCAGACGGCGTATTCGCAATCCGGGTACTCCGAGCAGGAATAGAAAATCTTGCCGCGGCGAGATTTACGCTGCAACATGGTCCCCTTGCGGCATTTCGGGCAACTGATTCCGGTGTCGGCTGGTTTTTGCAAGGGTTCGATAAACTTACACTTAGGGTAGTTGCTGCAGCCGATAAATTTACCGTAACGGCCGTGGCGAATCAGTAATTGTGATTCACACTCCGGACAGTTGCGTCCTTCTACGGCTTCGGCGTCATTCGAGTCATCATCACCATCAAGGCTGCGGGTATAGTCGCAGTCGGGGAAGGCAGTGCAGCCGATAAATCGGCCGCGCCGGCCAAGACGTATCGATAGCTGGGCGCCACAGGTAGGGCAGTTTTCGTCCAGGGCCTCCTGGGTGACATCCTTGCGTTGTACAGTTTCGTCCTTGGTTTTGACCAGTTCATGGAACGGGGTCCAGAACTCGTGCATTAACGGTACCCATTCTTTTTCGCCACGAGATACCTCATCGAGTTCATCTTCAAGTCGGGCGGTAAAGTCGTAATCGACGTAGCGCGAGAAATGCTCGGTCAGAAATTTATTGACGATGCGACCGACATCAGTGGGCCGAAAGCGTTTGTTGTCGAGTTCAACATATTCTCGCTGTTGCAATGTAGCAATTATCGAGGCATAGGTTGATGGGCGACCGATACCATGTTCTTCCAGGCTTTTGATCAGGCTGGCCTCGGTATAACGTGGTGGTGGTTCAGTGAAGTGCTGTTCGGGGCGTATCGCCTTGAGCTTGAGTTTATCGCCTTCCTGCATGACGGGCAGCATGCGCTCTTTTTCTTCACCCTTATTATCATCCTGGCCTTCCTGATAAACCGACATAAAGCCGGGGTCAATGATGGTTGAGCCGGTGGTGCGGAAGATGTGTTGTTCGCCAGCACCCAGATCGATACCAACAGTATTGATTGTGGCATGAATCATCTGGCTGGCAACGGCGCGCTTCCAGATCAGGCTGTAGAGTTTGAATTGATCTGCTGTCAGATATTCCTTGAGCGATTCCGGATCATTGTCGACAACGGTGGGGCGGATGGCTTCATGGGCTTCCTGGGCATTTTTGGATTTGGTTTTGTATGTTCGGGGTTGTTCCGGAACATTATTGTTGCCATAACGTTTGCCGATCAGGTCGCGTATTTCATCAAGGGCCTCCTGCGCCAGGTTGACCGAGTCTGTACGCATATAGGTGATCAAGCCAACGGCGCCATCACCTGTGTCTATGCCTTCATACAGTTGCTGGGCGGCACGCATGGTACGCTGGGCGCTGAAACCCAGTTTGCGGGCAGCTTCCTGTTGCAGAGTAGAAGTGATGAACGGTGCCGCCGGGTTGCGTTTGCGTTGTTTTTTTTCAACCTTTAGAACCAGTAATTCACCATTGGCAGCAGCAAGGATGGCTTGTTCGGCAGTATGGGCCTGCTGTTCGTTGTCGATACTGAACTGGTTCAGTTTTTCGTTATTATAGTGAGTCAGCTTGGCACTTAGAGGTTCTTTGTCCTTGAATAAATCGGCTTCAATCGTCCAGTATTCACGTGGATTGAAAGCCTCGATCTCCAGTTCGCGTTCAGCAATCATGCGCAGGGCCGGGCTTTGTACGCGGCCGGCCGACAGGCCCCGACGAATCTTTTTCCATAACAATGGCGACAGGTTGAAGCCGACCAGGTAATCCAGGGCGCGCCGGGCCTGCTGGGCATTGATCAGATCTTGTGACAGCTCGCGCGGGTGCTCAATAGCTTCCTTGATGGCGCGTTTGGTTATTTCGTTGAAGACGACACGGTGGGCCGGTTTATCCTTGAGTAATTTTTTTTCCTTAAGTATTTCATACAGGTGCCAGGAGATGGCTTCTCCCTCGCGATCTAAATCCGTGGCCAGATACAGGGCATCAGCTTTTTTCATGGCCTTGCTGATAGCATCCATATGTTTGGCGTTTTTGTCGATGAGCCGGTATTTCATGGCAAAGTCATGTTCAGGATCTACGGCACCTTCTTTGGGCAGTAAATCACGGACATGGCCATAGGAGGCCAGTACCTGGAAGCCGCGTCCGAGGTATTTTTTGATCGTCTTGGCCTTGGCCGGCGATTCTACGATAACGAGGTTCATTCTGTGGGGGTGCTGGAGGAAATGGTTAATGAATACTGGCGGCTGGTTCTGAGAAGACCAGGTCTTCCATCCAGCTGCTGTGGTTATCCTGATCCGGCTGGTTGAACAAGACCATTAATATGACCCACTTCAGTTTGTCGATATCAATATCATCATTTTCGAGCGCCAAGGCGCGATCAATTACCAACTCGCGGGTGGTAGGGCTCAGTATGCCGCTTTGCTCAAGAAACTGCAGATAACCTCGACAGCTACTATCCAGCTGTCTGCTTTCCTGCCAGCTATACAGGCGTATTGAGTTATTATTGGTCTGCGGTGTTCTGCAGTCACTACGGGCCAGTCCATCCAGCCAGCCGAAGGCCTTATGGATCTCACTGCTCGTGAAGCCGGCATCCGCCAGGCGCGTTTTTATGGTGTCCTGATCAGACGTGATCACAGTGGATTCATCCATATAATGTTCAAACAGGTACATCAATACATCGAGCATAGTGTCTTTCCGTTATTTTCCGGGGCGGCGTATATAATGTCCGCCTGCTGTGGCCGTTACAACTCCTGCCAGCTCCAAGGATAGCAGGATGGTGGTCAGCGCCTCTGCTGTCAAGCCGGTTCGTTCAATGAGTGTGTCCATTGACGCAGGCCCAAAGCCGAGATTATTTATCACCTTTTGCTGCTGCTGATCAAGTCCAGATTCCGGGGTGCCGGCCCCGTATGTATCCGGGCTTATACAGGATGTGTTGGGTAGAAAGTGACCAAGTTCCTCAATTATATCACAAATTTCCTCAACCAGCTTGGCGCCATTGCGCAGCAGGGTATGGCAACCGCGAGATAGTGGATTATGGATAGAACCGGGGATGGCGAAGACTTCGCGCCCTTGATCTACGGCCTGGCGCGCGGTGATCAGGGATCCGCTACGTAATGCGGCCTCAGTGACCAGTGTCCCGAGGCTCATGCCGCTAATAATGCGGTTGCGACGTGGGAAATGATCGGGTTTGGGCCCTGTACCTGGGGGAAATTCCGACACCAGGGCGCCCTGAGTCGCGATGTCATGGGCAAGTTGCCGGTGTCTGGCTGGATAGACGCGATCCAGTCCGGTGCCGGTGACGGCGATAGTGGCGCCATTGCCAGCCAGTGCTCCCCGGTGGGCGGCGGCATCCACACCCAACGCCAGCCCGCTGGTGATGGTCAGGCCGCAGGCAGACAGGCTGTGAGCAAATTCGTAACTGGTCTCGGCACCTGCCGGGCTGGGATTCCGGCTGCCAACAATGGCCAGCTGAGGTGTGTTCAGCAACGAGACATCACCATGGACAAATAATACCGGCGGTGGGTCGGGTATCTGGCGTAATAATGCTGGGTAGTCTTTGCTGTCCAGGGTCAGGATATGGTGGTCGGAGGCGGCACAAACCCAGTTTAAGTCCTGTTGGACAGCCTTCCAGTCAGGGTTGGACAGATATTTCAGGCTGTGTTGCTTAAGTAATCCGGTTTGACTCAGTTTTGAGCTAGCCGCCGCCGCGAGTATGGCACCTGGGGTCTGGTAATGATCCAGTAAACTGGCAAGGGTAATCGGTCCGACCCCCGGGGCATGTAATAATGCCAGCCAGTGACTCAGTTCAGGATGTTTGGCGAGACGGTCGTCAATAACGAGTGTCTCGTTGTCCATGTCAGGGGTTAGTGATGTTATCGTTGACTTTCATGTCTTTGTCGGCCTCCATGACCAGGGCATAACTGACTCGTTCAAACGGATGCACCACCATCAGGGTGCCGGCGCGTTCGTCGGGTAGGGTTATTTTATCGCTCCAGCTGCTGGTAATGCTGTCGCGAATGGTTTCACCGGACTGATAAATAGCCAGCACATGCCCGGCCTCAATGTTGTCACGCTCTCCGAGGTTAATGACCACGGTATGATACTGACCAATACGTGAAACGCCGTCAAGGACCGCAATAATAGAGCCTTTTACCTTTTTTTCCGGGGCATGAGGCAGGTAATTCATGTTCAAATCACGGTCGTCGATGGCTGGTAACAGATGGTCTCCGATCAAAACCTCGCGGTTGGCCTTGGTAATGATCATGGTTGATGGGTCGTCGTATCGTGTTACGCGAGCATCGGCTATACGGAGCATTTCATAGCCAAGGATATTGCTGCCCCAGCCTGATTTGCTGCGGTAGGTTTTGCCCTGACGAACGATATCATAGGCTGTCTGTTCCTGGGGTTCGATACCACGGGCATAAATCTTGTCGTTACTACCGCTGATCAGGCCGCCATCTTCACTGGCAACGATATAGCCGGCATTATCCAGCTCCCGTTTACTGACGATGCGCGGGTATTTCAGGAACTGTTTAATGGCATCACTGGGGATGGTCGGGATAGCTTCTTCCTCCAGTCTTGATGCGCGAATTTTCGGTGATAACCTGACTATATCCATGCCCTCTGCAGTTCGGGATGGCACATGGCGGGTGGCGGCGGGGCTCTTGTCCTTGCCACGCTCCAGCCAAAGCACGGGCTGACCTTCAACCATTTTCAGGAAAATGACGTCGCCAGGGTAGATTAAATGCGGGTTTTCGATCGCCGGATTGACGTTCCAGATATTGGGCCATTGCCACGGATCTTGTAGAAAACGGGCCGAAATATCCCATAATGTGTCGCCCTTAACTACGATATGGCGATCCGGGTGGTCGGCTTTCAAGTTTACCGTATCGGCCAGGCTATGGTGGCTGGATAGCAGTAAGCCACATGCAAACATTGTGGACAGGAGGATATTCTTATTCATTGTCTCCCCTTGATGGTCTTTCCTGACTCTTTAGCGAGTGTATATGAAACATGACATTACACCAACTGTAGCGTATTTACGGTAAAATCCTTTAAGGTTACTCTGAAAAAAGTTAAATAGACTCGTTGGCATAACCAATAATCCGAGGAAATATGCCCGAAACAGGCCTGTTAAGGTAGTAATTGTTTCTGAACACTAGACTGGATGAAGACTGAATTATGGCGATAATGCCGATATTACACTTTCCGGACCCACGTTTGCGTGAACCGACCACGGAAATCACTGAGGTCGATGATAAAGTGCGTGCTTTGATCGATGATATGCTGGAAACGATGTATGATGCTCCGGGTATCGGTTTGGCCGCGCCCCAGGTGAATGTGCATAAGAAATTGATAGTTATAGATATTTCAGATGACAAGACGGCGCCGATGAGTTTGATAAACCCGCAGATTGTTACTGCGGAGGGCCTGGAGCTGATGGAGGAGGGTTGTTTGTCTGTGCCCGGGATCTATGAGCAGGTAGAACGTGCTGAGCGGGTGCAGGTGCGGGCGCTGGATCGTAATGGCTCAATGCTGGAATTTGAGGCCGATGGCTTACTGGCTGTGTGTATCCAGCATGAGATAGACCACCTGGATGGCAAGCTGTTTGTGGATTATTTATCGGTACTCAAACAAAAACGAATAAGAAAAAAAATGGAAAAGCAGCGTCGCCAGACGATGTGATCGTGATGGGCCGTTGATGGGTTTGATTAAATCGATTACCTCCTTTGGGGCGCATGGATAATATCCCCCTCATGAATAGTGCATTACGTATAGTGTTTGCAGGCACACCTGATTTTGCCGCCCAGGCCCTGAGGGCCATTCTGGAGGCCCAATATCAGGTTTGTGCGGTTTATACCCAGCCCGACCGTCCGGCTGGCCGCGGCCGCAAGCTGGGAAAAAGCCCGGTGAAGTTATTGGCTGAACAGCAGGGAATACCGGTGTATCAGCCACAAACCCTGCGTGATGAGGTCGACCAGCAGGACCTGCGAGCCTTAAAGGCCGATATTATGGTGGTGGTTGCCTATGGGCTGATTTTGCCTTTAGCGGTATTGCAGACGCCACGCCTGGGTTGTATCAATATCCATGCCTCGTTATTACCACGCTGGCGAGGGGCGGCTCCTATTCAGCGTGCCATTCAGGCCGGTGATTCTGAGACGGGTATTACCATCATTCAGATGGATGAAGGCCTGGATACGGGTGCCATGTTGTTGCGCCTCCCTTTACCTATTACGGACGATGAAACGGGCGGCAGTTTACATGATCGCCTGGCTCGTCTGGGTGGCGAAGCCGTGGTAGAAGCCTTGTCAGGGTTGCAGCAGGGTAGTTTGTCCGCAGTGCCTCAGGATGAACGACAGACCTGTTATGCGGCCAAGCTGGATAAGGCAGAGGCCCGCCTGAACTGGCATCAGTCAGCCCTGGAGCTGGAACGTTTATGTCGTGCCTTTAATCCGTGGCCAGTGACCTTTACCGAGCTGGAGGATGGCCGAAGATTGCGTATCTGGATGGCACAGGCAATAGGGTTTCAGGAGCAATCACCGTCGCAGGCTCGGCCTGGGCTTATTCTGGCTGTCAGCAAGGATGGAATAGATGTGGCTACGGGAGAGGGTGTGCTGCGATTATTAGAGCTGCAATTGCCTGGTGGACGTACCCAGATGGTAAAAGATTTTGTTAATGCTGCCCCGCTCAAGCCAGGTTCTGTATTGGGTTGCCCTGGCAAGGGTAATCAGAATAGCCCGCAGCTGGTTTGATCCGGTATTGTGATGAAAAAAAAGAAAGGGCACCTGGTAGCAGATGCAGGGCAAGGTTCCAGGGCTCTGGCCGTTGCAGTGCTGGACGGCGTGTTACGTGGCAGGCGTTCGCTGAGTTCCGTGTTGCCGCCGCAGATGGAGCGGCTCAAGGTCTCTGAACGGGCCTTGATGCAGGAGCTGTGTTATGGGGTATTGCGCTGGTTGCCGCGGCTGGAGTCGCTGGCGGGGATGTTGCTGCGTAAGCCCTTGCGAGCCCGGGATAATGATGTTTATTGTCTGATACTGCTGGGTTTGTATCAATTAGCCTATATGCGCATACCGGCTCATGCCGTTGTTGATGAAACAGTCGCTGTAGCGCGTAGTCTAGGTAAGGATTGGGCCCGGGCTGTAGTTAATGGTGTATTGCGCAATTTTCAGCGCCGTCGTGAAGAGTTGGAGCAGCAACTGAATAATGATGCTGTAGCCCTCCATGCCCATCCGCGCTGGTTAATTAATACGATTCAGGCTGCCTGGCCGGATGATTGGTGGTCACTGCTTGAGGCCAATCAGCAACGGCCGCCAATGGTTTTGCGTGTTAACCTGGGCCGGCAATCACGTCAGGATTACCAGCAGCAATGTCAGTCCGCTGATTTGGCGACCCATTTTTTGCCGTATGCTGAAAGTGCCCTGATGTTGGAGCAGCCTGTTGATGTGCAGCGCTTGCCGGGGTTTGCAGAGGGTCAGGTTTCAATACAGGATGCGGCTGCTCAGCTGGCGCCAGGTCTTCTGGATCTGCAGGCGGGGCAGAGGGTGCTGGATGCCTGTGCTGCGCCTGGCGGGAAAAGTTGTCATTTACTGGAAACACAATCGGACATTGATCTGGTGGCGCTGGATGTCGATGCAGCACGTTTACAGCGTGTTACGGAAAATCTGCAGCGACTGAATCTGGCGGCAACGCTGATTTGTGGTGATGCAGCTGATACCAAGGCGTGGTGGGACGGTGGTTTGTTTGACCGTATCCTTGTTGATGCCCCATGTTCGGCAACGGGGGTGATACGGCGTCATCCGGATATAAAACTACTGCGGCAGTCTGATGATATCGACACTCTGGTGCTTTTGCAGCGGACGATATTGGTGGCATTGTGGCCGTTGCTGAAACCGGGGGGGCGAATGCTCTATGCCACCTGTTCAGTATTGCCACAGGAAAATAGTGAGCAGGTGATGGCTTTTCTGGCGCAACAGGAAGATGCCCGCGAGATTGTGATAGATGCGGCCTGGGGGCGGGCCATGTCGGCTGGGAGACAGATACTGGCCGGTAGTGAAGCTATGGACGGCTTCTATTACGCCTGTATAGTAAAGCAGATATGACGGCAACTAAAAACATGGCAAAGGCTAATGATCAGGGCAGGTACTGGATTGCTACTGTCCTGGCAATATTTTTATTGCTGACTACAGCACCTGTTGTGGCTGGCAGCGTTCAGGTGCAACAGGTCCAGACGCGCCTGCTGAATAAGGTTTATTATCTGGATGCGCAACTTGAATATGATCTGACTGAGCCGATGCTGGAGGCCTTGCACAAGAGTGTACCGTTGACTTTTGTGCTTTATATTGAGGTTTTTAAGCAGCGAGACTATTTATGGGATGATGGTGTCGCCGAGCTGGAGCAGCGTTACCAGCTTGAATACCTGCCGTTGACGCAACAATATCAGGTCCGCAACCTCAATAGTGGTGCCCTGCATAACCTGCCTTCCTTGCAGGTAGCTCTTTCTGTGCTGGGAACGGTGGTGGATTTGCCATTGCTGGATCATGAGCTACTGGTTGCGGACGAGCCTTATCAGGCGCGTTTACGCGCCCAGCTGGATATTGAGGAATTGCCGGTGCCATTACGTTTGTTATCGTATTTTTCCGATGAGTGGCGTCTGCGTAGCGAGTGGTATTCATGGTCTTTGCAGCACTAAGACGTCTGGGGGCGGGTTTTTTACCGATGGTGATTCTGTCGGTATTGCTGTTGATCTCGTTATACCTGATGAGTGCCGCAACTCAGAATTCGCAGGAGTTTGGCCGGGTCTTTTTTGTCCTGTTACTGATCAATGTGGTGGCGCTGGTATTGCTGCTGGTTTTGATTGCTACCAATCTGGTTCGCCTGGTACGGCAATACCGTCGCGGGGCTACGGGTTCTCGCCTAACGGTACGTCTGGTAGTGCTTTTTGTAATTTTGTCTTTATTGCCGGTCTCGGTGGTCTATTATTTTTCCCTGGGATTTATTCAGCGTAGTATCGATAGCTGGTTTGATGTACGTATTGAACAAACCCTTGATGATACACTGGAGTTGACACGGTTGGCGCTCGACGAGCGTAAACGTGAGCTGATACTGCGTAGCGAACGTATTGTTCAGGTGTTGATGCAGGTGCATGAAGGTGATTTGGCGCTAGAGGTTAACCGTTTGCGCCAACAGTACGATGTCCTGGATTTGACACTATTTGATCAGGGCGGCAGGATTCTGGCCTATAGTAGTAAAGAGCCGGACGATTTGTCGCCCGTTTTGCCTGATAGCGCAATGCTGCGGCAATTGCTCCAGCAGGGTAGTTATCTGGGGCAGGACTCTGAAGAGAGTGGTCAAACAGGGGGGAATGCCCTGGCGCTACGTATCCTGATGCAGGTGCCAGGTCTGCATGTTGAACGGGGGCTTGTTTTACAGGCGCGTTACCCCATGTCTGATCGAATCAATCGTCTGACCGATAGTGTTCAGGCTGCCTTTGCAGAATATCAGCAGCTGACATTGTTGCGTGACCCGCTCAAATTCAGTTTTTCACTAACCCTGTCACTGGTATTGTTGTTGAGTTGCCTGACGGCGGTTTGGGCGGCATTTTTTTCCGCGCGGCGTCTGGTGGCGCCTATAAGGGCCCTGGCCATTGGTACCCGGGCGGTAGCTGCCGGAGATTACCATCGGCAGCTACCGCAGCACAGTAATGATGAGCTGGGATTTCTGGTGCAGTCTTTCAATGACATGACGCGACGTATTGCCCAGTCGCGTGATGAGGTTGAGAGTAGCCAGTTACAGGCTGAGCGCGAGCGGGCCTATCTGCGTGCTGTGCTGGGGCGTTTATCATCGGGTGTGATAACAATGGATCGGCATCACACTATTCGTACGGCCAACGCCAGTTCTGGCCAGGTGCTGGGTGTTGAATTAAAAGACTTCGTCGGGCAGGCGTTGGAGCAGCTAATTCAGGAGCATGGCTGGCTCGAAAGTTTTGTTGCAACGATTGGCGGGCATCTGGATGAAGTGCAGCAGGAATGGCGGGAAGAGGTCGTGATTTTTTCAGATCAGGGTCGTAAGGTGTTGATGTGTGGTGGTGCTGCCTTACCCGGTGTGGGTGGACGGCAGGCAGGCCACGTTATTGTTTTTGACGATGTGACTACCCTGGTGCAGGCCCAGCGTGATGCCGCCTGGGGTGAAGTGGCGCGGCGCCTGGCACATGAGATTAAAAATCCGTTAACTCCAATCCAGTTATCTGCTGAGCGATTGCGGCATAAATACCTGGAAAGTCTGGTGCCAGAAGAGGCGGAGATGCTGGATCGTTTGACGCATACGATTATCCAGCAGGTTGAGGTGATGAAAAAGATGGTGCAGGCTTTTTCCGAATATGCTCATGCACCGCAATTGCAACTTAGCCGTCTGGCCTTGAATGATGTTATAGATGAAGTGCTGGACCTGTACCGTGCCAGTGAACGTCAGGTGCGGATAGAAACACAGCTTGAACCAAAGCTACCCCTGCTGGAGGCGGACTCCGGGCGTATTCGTCAGTTATTACATAATCTGATAAAGAATGCGCTTGAGGCTGTCAGTGATAGAGCAGATGGCTGGGTTCGAATCCTGACCCGGATGCTGAAGGATGGTCGGCGTATGATGATCGAGATGCGGGTTGAGGATAATGGTCCGGGGATACCAGAAGATATGCTGGCTCAAGTCTGTGAGCCCTATGTCAGTAGTAAACCAAAGGGAAGTGGTTTGGGGTTGGCTATTGTCAAAAAGATTGTTGAGGAGCATGGTGGCGTGGTGCGTGTGTATAACAAGGCTGAGAGCGGCGCCTGCGTTGAAGTGCAGTTTCCTGTCGATATTGATGTGCAGGATGATGTCCTGATGGATGATTCCAGTCTTGATGCTCCAATAGGAGGGTGGTGATGGCAACGGCACATATACTGGTTGTTGATGACGAACCAGATATTCGCGAACTTGTGCGCGATATCCTCGTGGATGAGGGTTATGACGTTACAGTCGCTGAAAATGGCACACAGGCGCGTCAGGCGCGTCGTCAGCGCCGTCCGGATCTGATATTGCTGGATATCTGGATGCCGGATATTGATGGTATTACCTTGTTGCGGGAATGGTCGACAGAGCGGAACCAGAATATCCCGGTCATAATGATATCGGGGCATGGTACGGTTGAGACGGCAGTTGAGGCCACCCGTCTGGGTGCCTATGATTTTCTTGAGAAACCCTTGTCGTTAGCTAAATTGCTGCTGACGGTGCGCCATGCTCTGGAAGTGCTCAGACTGCAGCAGGAAAATCTGGATTTGCGCCGGGTTGCCCAGCCATTGAATGAGCCGCTGGGTAATAGTGATGTAATGCAGGTATTGCGAGATCAGGTGCAGCTGGTTGCCCAGCATAATGCCTGGGTTCTGCTTAATGGCGAAGCGGGTAGTGGTTTGGAGTTGTTTGCCCGTTATCTGCATGCCTGCAGCCCGCGGTGTGAAGGGCCGTTTGTTGATGTGCGCGTTGCCTCTATCGCTGGTGAAAATGCTGCAGTTGAATTATTTGGCAGCGAGGATAATGGCAGGATCCATTATGGCCTGCTGGAGCAGGCCAATGGTGGCACGCTGTTTCTTGATGAAGTGGGTGATATGGATGTGGCAGTTCAGGCGCGTTTGTTCAGTACCCTGGAGAACCGATCGTTCCTGCGGGTAGGGGGCGTTGAGCCGGTCAATTTTGATGTGCGTGTTGTCGCCGCCAGTCATCGCGATCTGGAGGCGGAGGTTGCCGCCGGCAGTTTTCGTGGTGATTTATATTACCAGCTGAATGTTGTGCCGTTACGGATACCGGCATTACGCGAACATTCCGAAGATGTACCGGAGCTGCTGGATTATTATGTCGACCTGTTTGCCAACCAGGATCATTTGCCTTATCGGAGCTTCTCGGTGGCGGCGCAAAACCGATTGCGCAATCACCAGTGGGCTGGTAATGTCCGTGAGCTGAAGAACCTTGTGCAGCGTTTGTTGATTCTGGGTTCCGGAGACGAGGTGTCATTGCAAGATGTCGAGTTGGCTCTTGGGGTCCATCAGGGAGAGCAGATTGTCGCGGCTTTTGCCATGCCATTGCGGGAGGCTCGAACGCAGTTTGAAAAAGAATATTTCGAATACCATTTGCAGGCTGGCAACGATAATTTGGGGCAAGTGGCACGTAAGGCCGGCATTGAACGAACGCATTTATATCGCAAGCTACGCGCGCTGGGGATTCGTTCCAAGCCGTGATGGCAATTCAATAACAATAAGAATGGGTGTTGCCCAACTACTGTAGCGCGTATGAAAATTATCATTCTAGGTGCTGGTCAGGTCGGAACCTCAGTGGCGGAAAATCTGTCGCGGGAGGCTAATGATATTACTGTCGTTGATAATGATCCTGAATGCCTGCAGTTTTTGGCCGATCGTCTGGACCTCGGTACGGTGCAGGGGTTTGCCTCGCACCCGGATGTCTTGCGACGGGCCGGTGCCGAAGATGCCGATATGATCATTGCTGTAACCAATAGCGATGAAACCAATATGGTGGCCTGTCAGGTGGCCTATACCCTGTTTCATACACCGACCAAAATTGCCCGGGTGCGAGCCCGCAGTTTTTTGAATCATTCCGCCCTGTTTACCCAGGAAGCTTTTCCGGTTGATATGTTGATCAGTCCGGAGCAGGAGGTTATCAAGCAGGTCGAACGTCTGATTGAGTTTCCCGGTGCCCTGCAGGTGCTGGATTTCGCCGATGGCCGGGTGCGGCTGGTTGCTGTACGGGCCTATTATGGCGGCCCGATGGTCGGTCACGAATTGCGTGAGCTCAATGAACATATGCCGGGTATTGATGCCCGGGTGGCGGCGATCTTCAGGCGCGGTACAGCTATAACCCCGCAGGGTGATACGGTTATCGAGGCCGATGATGAAGTGTTTTTTATAGCCTCGCGCAACAATATCCGTACCGTTATGGGGGAGCTGCGACGCCTGGATAAGCCGGTTAAAAGGGTGATGCTGGTTGGTGGAGGTAATATCGGTCGTGGTCTGGCGCAGGCGTTGGAAGAGCGATGTCAGGTCAAGTTGATCGAAAAAGATCCGCAGCGAACCCAGATATTGTCTGAGGAACTGGAACGAACCCTGGTGCTACAGGGTGATGCTGCCAATGAGGAGTTGTTGATCGAAGAAAATATCGAAAATGCCGATGTTTTCTGTTCTGCGACCAACGACGATGAGGTTAATATCCTGTCGGCGATGCAGGCCAAACGTCTGGGGGCCCGGCGGGTCATGGCATTGATTAATCGGGCCGCTTATGTGGATCTGGTTGAGAGCAGTGATATCGATATTGCCATATCGCCGCATCAGGCCACGATCGGCAGTTTGCTGGCTCATGTCCGGCGTGGTGATGTGGTGGTGGTGCATTCATTGCGGCGTGGTGCTGCCGAGGCAATTGAGGCAGTGGCCCACGGTGATCCGCAATCTTCGCGTGTTGTGGGTCGTGCTATCGAAGATATCAAGCTACCGCCGGATACCACCATTGGGGCCATCGTGCGGGAAAATGATGTCATTATTGCTCATCACGATACGGTTATTGAGGCCGGTGATCATGTCATCCTGTTCCTGATCGATAAACATCATATCAAGGCCGTGGAGCAGTTATTCCAGGTCAGTGTGACCTTTTTATAGGTAATGATGGTGTGCTATAGACGAATAGCTGGAGGCCCACCTTTCATGGCTTACGACCATGTTTTCCCCTTGATTGGTTGGCCGGATTAGGTCATGCGGGTTCGCGCGATTCAACGTATCGTGGGTATTCTGCTGATGTTGTTCAGTCTGACGATGTTGCCGCCGGTCTTTGTGGGCTGGTTGTACGATGAAACCATGATACACGTGTTTTTTATTGGTTTCCTGGTGACGTTGGTGGTGGGACTGGTGTTGTGGTTGCCGGTCAAGGGTTATGACAAAGAGCTGCAATTACGCGATGGCTTCATGGTTGTGGTGATGTTTTGGGTGGTGTTGGGTGTATTTGGCGCGTTTCCGTTTGTGTTGGCGACGGATTTGAGTACAGTTGATGCCGTGTTTGAATCACTGTCGGGTTTGACCACCACTGGTGCCACGGTGATTGTGGGTCTTGATACGCTGCCCCGGGCTCTGTTGTTCTATCGTCAGCAGCTGCAGTGGCTGGGCGGTATGGGGATTATTGTACTGGCCGTTGCCATTCTGCCTATGCTGGGTATAGGTGGTATGCAGTTATACAGGGCCGAGACGCCCGGACCGATGAAAGATTCCAAGCTGACTCCACGTATCACTGAAACGGCCAAGGCCCTGTGGTATATCTACCTGAGCATGACTGTAGCCTGTGCCGGTTTGTACTGGTTGGCAGGGATGACGGTGTTTGATGCGGTCGGGCATAGTTTCTCGACGGTGGCCATTGGCGGCTTTTCTACTCACGATCAGAGTATTGCCTATTTTGACAATGGTATGATCGAGGCGGTGGCCATGGTGTTTATGTTGCTGGCCGGGGTTAATTTTGCATTGCACTTTCTGGTCTGGCGTAACCTCAGTATACGCCCCTATATTGCCGATCCGGAATTTCGTGTTTATTTCAGTATGCTGGCGATCATCGCCCTGATCACTATTGCTTATCTGTATTTAACCGGTATGTATAGTAGTCTGGAGCAGGCGGCATTCCGTGGGCTGTTTCAGGCCGTGTCGATTGGTACAACGGCTGGTTTTACGACGGCCGAATATCATCACTGGCCGACCTTTTTGCCCATATTATTGCTGTTGAGTAGTTTTATTGGTGGTTGTGCCGGCTCTACCGGTGGGGGTATGAAGGTGATCCGGGTGTGGTTACTCATCAAGCAGGGTATGCGAGAGATTCGCCGCCTGATTCATCCCAATGCTATTTTTTCGGTCAAGGTAGGTAACAAGCCGCTTAGTAGCCGTGTTGTTGGCGCTGTATGGGGATTTTTCTCGTTATATGTGGTTTGCTTCTGTGTTATGGGTTTGGTATTGACGGCCACGGGCCTTGATCTCGTGACGGCATTTTCGGCAGTGGCGGCCTGCCTGAATAACCTGGGGCCCGGTTTGGGTGAGGTGGGCGCCAATTATGCCGGGATCAACGCCACGGCCAAGTGGGTATTGTGTTTTGCCATGCTGCTCGGTCGCCTGGAGATTTTTACGTTGCTCGTGTTGCTGACACCGGAGTTTTGGCGCAGATAATCGAGTGATGAGTGATGAGTGATGAGTGATGAGTGATGAGTGATGAGTGATGAGGTGAGACAAAAATGGGATGCTATTTATGGGGATGCCGGTGGTGCTGGCAAACCTAGTCATGCCGCCCGTGTGCTGGCTGAAAACGATCATTTGTTGCCTGTTCGGGGGCGGGCGCTGGAGGTGGCCTGTGGCCGTGGTGGCAACGCCCTGTTGCTGGCCCGCTCAGGTCTGGAAACCCATGCCTGGGATATTTCGGCGGTTGCTGTTGAATCACTTCAGGCGGAGGCATCCAGGCAGGCGCTCGTCATTCATGGTGAGGCGCGAGATATCATGCAGCAGCCGCCAGCGCCCGCTAGTTTTGACGTTATTGTGGTGAGCCACTTTCTCGAGCGGGGTTTGATACCATTGCTGCAACAAGGCTTGCGTCCGGACGGCCTGCTGTTTTATCAGACCTTCACCCGAACCCGCGTCTCAGATAATGGACCGTCTAATCCGGAATTTCGCCTGGCCGATAATGAATTATTGGGCTTGTGTGCCGATATGCAGGTGCTGGTCTACCGTGAAGAGGGTCGGGTGGGTGATATTGAACGTGGTTTCCGGGATCTGGCGTTGATTGTGGCGCGGCGAATCTAGGTGCTTTTTTCGGCGCCAACCCTATAATTGTTATGGTTGTCCGGGTCGCGGGTTGTTTTGAATATTGTTGTTTTTAATCAGTAGCTTGTATGGCTGCGGGTTGTGTTATATGGCCGGGCATTTATTGACATTTGGTGCCTGATGACGTAGAATTGACTCAATTACGCATTTTCCTGAAGTTGGCAGAATAATTACATGTAGGGGATACCAGATGAATTTACGCAACACGATCAAGATCGCAGCACTGGCCGGCCTGACAACAATGGCCTTGCCGATGGGTGCACAGGCGGCACTGTCTTTCGGCGACTGGACTGTTGGCCCCGTAGGTCCAAACACAGGGGTGATCTCAGGCTGTCCTACAGGCGCGTCATGTACTGTGCTGGTCAGTGGTGAAGGTTTTTTACAGCAACAGGTAGATTATGCCGCAGCCGGGGGTACGCCTGCGGCGAGTTATATACAGACTATCGTTACTGACCCCACGGCTGTTGCTGCAAACGCCAGTGAGGTTGCTGCGTTGCCCTACAGTGATGAAAGTTTTGTTCAGGCCTCGGGTACACAATCTGGTATCGCCGGTAAACAGTCAATGAGTGATCCGGGTTTTAACTTTAGCGGTAGTACAGAGTTGTATACAGGCTGGGCAACGACTGAAAAGCCGGCCGGTTTGGCTAACCTGAATATTGCCCAGGGTTTCAGTGATCCGGGTGTAGTGGGTGTTTATGGTGATGAGTTTGCAAGCACTTTTGAACTAAAGATCAACCTGAACGCAAATGGTGATCAAACAGGCAAATCGATGTCTATCGGTCAGATCGTAGAAATGGGCGATGGCACCGCTGCTAATATTTCGGATATCCAGCGTTTTATCATTGAGCAGCGTACTGGCGATATACAAACAGCGGCCAATACAGGTTTCAAGCTTGCGGCAACTTCCTTTGACGCGAATGGGGCTCCCCTTAACGGTACCACCGGCGCTGGTGTAACCTGGGGTGCGTTGGACGATGTGATGGTTGTCTGGTTGGGGCAGAAGGTTAGTGATGATAGTACTGGCGGGGGCCTGTCGCAGTTTGGCTATGAAAGTGTGTCGGTTGTTGATGACCAGGGTGTTGCCGCGGACCAGTTTGCCAGCACATTTTCTACCACTACTCCGGGTATTGGCACTCAAACAGGTTTGAGTGAGGCTGCGCCGTTTAACTGGGATGCAACAACTTTTGGTGCTGCTGCGCCTACACTGCCGGAACCGGCTATCGATGGAACACCTGTAACTGATGCCGGTGCGCTGGAGTAGTTTGCAGCGCTTCCTAACACGGTGAATCATCGGGTTGGATGGTGGTTGACCGGATGTCCGGGGGGGTGCAGGTGGTTGGTATTGTAAAAAAGAGAAGACAATGTCTTCTCTTTTTTTTTGTAAATAATCAGGGCTGCATAAGCAGTTTGACCTGCTGCCCTGTCTAAGCATATAAATAGTATAAGTTTTGTGGCAATCCCCGTTATAATGCCTGTTACTGGTTGTTGCCGGTGAGTGTTGCTCGCTCGCGTTGATTCTAAACATAAGGATGCTCGAATGCTGGGGCAAGAAGTTGTAGGTCAATCTTTCGTTAATACCCGCTGTAGGCTGCAGTGGCTCGGCCGGAACGTCTTATTATCGCTAATGGTCTTGCTGCTGGCGCCCGGGCAGACCTTGCGGGCTGCTGAAGAGCCACTGACGGGGAAAAGTATACTCAAGCGCTGTGCCAGTAAATATCCGGGTGATGATCAGCGCTCACGTTTTACGGTTATGTTGCGCGATGCCAAGGGTGGCATTAAGAAAAGTGAATATCTACGGATATGGAAAGATTTTAAAGGCCGGGATGGTGTGGCCGACAAGATGATCCTGTTTACCATTTTTCCACCCGAGGCCAAGGGTTCTTCCTTTATGCGAGTTGCCTATGTGCCCGCTGTCAACAAGAGTGTCGATCAGTGGATATATCTGCCGGTTCTGAAAAAGATTCGGCGCGTTTCGATACGCAATCCAGCAGACAGCTTTCTTAATTCAAATCTGACCTATGCCGATGTCGGTGAGCGGGCATTGGAGATGGATACACATAAATACCTGGGGGTTCGTGATATCAAGGGTAAGGCGTATTATGTGGTCGAAAGCGTTCCTAAAGAAGATAACCCGCAGTACAGTAAGCGGGAGTTCTGGTTCGATAAAGGCGAAAGTGCAGACTGGTCCGAATGTGTGAATGTGCGTATTGATTATTACGATCAGGGCAACGAGTTGTTGAAGGTGCAGTTTATCAAGTGGCAGGAAGTGGGCGGTGCCTGGGTCTGGGATCGGGTGCTGGTGCGTAATGTCCGTAACAAGACGGCGTCGGTATTTCAGATCAGTGGCGTTAGCATTAACACCGATCTCAAGGATGAGTTGTTCTCTGAGCGAACGCTGGTTAAGGGGCCCGGTGTTATACCCAAGCTGCCGGTCGTCAAAAAACGGGATGCACCCGCTGCCGCTAAGGCGGCCGAGTGATTGGCCAGGAGCGGGCCCTTGTAAGCAATTTGTAACCTCTAGCTGTATAAATGTATAACATCCCATGGCATTTTGTATAACATATGTTATACTTTGTTGAACGTTTGACAGAAAACTTAACATTTAACAATGCCAGGGGAGTTTTACTATGGATAAGATAGCCAAGGCCATGCGTGATATGGGGCAGGCGCAAGCACAGATAAGGCGTGATAAGGCTCGGGTTTCGGCCATGAAGCGTAAAGAGGAGTATCTTGGAGCTCGTGTGCCGGGTGAATTACGCGCCCAGGTTATTGCGCGCGCCAATGAGCTGGGAATCCCTGTCTCAATATTGATACGTAATATTCTAGAAGAGGCCTTTGCCTCTGTAACGACTGGGGTGGAATCCGCACCGGTGGCAGCCAGGGCCGGAACTGCAGTTCAGCGTACCATGCAGAAGCCTGATTACCCCAGCGTAATCGGGTGGGAGCAGATTACATTAAATCGATCCATGATATGTACGGGATGTGCAAGGGAGATCGAGGCTGGGGCTCGTGTGACGCTGGGTCTGACCAGCCCGGGTGAGGATCACGTAATTCTATGCGGCAATTGCAAAACGAGCGATTAATCAGGGAGCGATTAACTGGTACAGGCACGGGCGTTGGTTTGGTCTGGTGTTTGATAGCTTATATACTTTTAGTTTCGGCCGCTGCAGCGGAGGAAGCTTGGCCGGACAGTGATGGCGACTGGTGGGGGGCGAGTGATCTGGCGGAAACGGCGCCAGCGTCAATATCAGAGCATTGGCTGGATCGCCTCAGTATCAGTGGTTATCTGAAAAATGAAACGGCTTACCGTTATGATGAGCCTCGTTCTATCACAAAAATCCGCAATATCATTTATTTGAAGGCTGAATACCCGCTGGCGGATAATCTGAATTTTCTGGCCTCTGGCTGGGGCTATCACGACCTGGCCTATCAATTGTTCGATTATGAAACGATATCCGCGCGTTTTGTCAGGGATGATGATAAGCCACTTGTTTTTGTCGATAACCTGCTGCAGGAGAAAGATTCCTCGGTTATTGAACTCAGAGAGTTTTATCTGGACCTGTTTCTTGAAAACATGGATATTCGTCTGGGTCTGCAGCATATCATCTGGGGGGTATTTGACGGCATCCGGATTACTGACGAAATTAACCCGCAAAATTTCCGTGAGCTGGTATTACCTGATTTGCTGGATTACCGTATACCCCTATGGTCGTTAAAGCTGGATTATTTTCGTGGTGATGACAGCTGGCAGATGGTGTGGATACCGGATATACGTTTTCATGAACCGGCACCGCGCGGTTCAGAGTGGGAATTATTGCAGGAAGTCAGTGGTACAACCGCGAGTGGTAAGGAATATTTTACAACCTATCCCAGTACCTTGACTCTCAGCAATAGCGAATATGGTTTGCGCTACAAAACCCACATAATGGGCGCAGAATTAGGCTTAAGTTATTTTTATACCTGGGATGATTTCCCGGTAATATTTCGCACAGTTAAAATAGATTCCTCGATAGACCCTGATTTTTTTCCTACCTATACCCGTATCAATATTTTTGGCGCAACCCTGGTCAAGCCAGTTGGTGATACGATTTTGAAGGCAGAACTGGCCTGGGTGCCAGATAAATATTTTGGCCTGAACCGCGATATTGATCGTGATGGTGATGGTTTCCTTGATGGTGACGGGGTTGTAAAGCTTAAGCATTATCGCTGGGGTATAGGGCTGGACTTTAATCTGTGGGGTATAGACTGGGCTCCGGCCATCACGCAGTGGATTATTCTTGATTATGAGACAGGGCTTATTCAGGATAAAGATGATACCTCGTTTACGGTGTTCGCGCGCAAACCGATGCCAGAACATGACCTGGTTTTACAGATGCTAATGATTGCCCTGATTAATATGAATGAGGTGTACCTGAAGCCCAAAATCAGCTTTGATGTTAGTGATCAATTTAAAATAGCTATGGGGATGGACCTTTTTTACGGCCTTAGATCGCAGCTGGGTGTTTCGGCAACTGGAGGTGCAGTTGCATCGTTGACTGCGATTGAGCAAAGTGCGCAGTTTTTCGGTAATTTTCACGATAATGATCGTGTGTTTGCTGAATTCAAATATACCTTTTAACTAATCTAGTAGAGTCGGGTAGATGAAAACACACCAACTATCAATATGCCTTCTCGGTATGATGTTGTGTTGCTGTGGCACCGCCTATGCTCAGGATTGGCGCTGGTCGGTATCACCATTGCTGGGTATATATAGTCCAAAGTTAGGTGACTTGAATAACAAGGAGTTTCTCGCTCCGTTGCCAGGGACGGGTGGGATCGTGATCGACGAGGAGGCGAGTGTCGACTATAACTTTACCGTTCAGAATTCACTTCCGGAAATACAGTTTGCATCTGAAGCAGGTGTTGAATTTCAGCTGGGGCTGGATAATGGGATTAGCTTGTTGTTTGGTATTGGTAGTTGGGAGGGTGTCAGCACATCTGTAGTTGGTACCGAGATGCCATTTCAGGGTGAGTTGAGCCGAATAATCTATGAGCGTAGTGGGCGTATCTCAGTAACACAGTACTTCATTGGTGCGCGAAAAAACTTGTTCGAGAAAGATAATAGAAAAATATATGTTCGTATGACACTGAATGAATTAATGGATGTAGATTACAAGGAAGATATGGTGTTTTCTTTCCTTAGTGGTCCCGCTGATGGATTTAAACGTGTTGCCGTAATGCAGTCGCAGGCCACGGGTATATTGATGCTGCAGCTGGGCCTGGGGGGGGAGGTATTTTTACGTGACTGGATATCGTTAGGTTTTGATGCCGGTTATTTAAAAGGCGTCGACAGGGCAACGCTGGGTAATGCTGCTTTAAAGGATGATTTCCAACCAGGAGATAGCCTGGATCTGTTTTTGCCGGCCCGGATAGGTCCTGACGGCAGGCTCTGGTATCTGGATAGCAGTGGTACAACCTATCAGAAAATGTATATTGATTTTGATGGTTGGCAGGCTCTGCTGAAAATCAGCTTTCATTTTTGATTGACATGGTGAACACAGTCGCTAGTGCAGGCAAGATTACAAATGAATAATATTTATTCATTAACATCAATTATATGTTTGCCTCTTTTGTTGGCTACTTACACGCAAGCTTCGTGGTCTGCTGAAATTTCGCCACTTGAGCAGGAAGCTAAGCCTGGGTTGACGCTTGCAGTTGATCAGTTGTTATTGCAAGGGCAGAGATTGATGGATGATGGGCAGCTGGCTGAGGCCAGGGCAGTATTTGATCGGATACTTGTGCTGGAGCCAGGCAATTCCGGCGCATTATATCAGAAAGGTGTGACCCTGGTGCGCATGAACGATTATGCTAATGGGATTTTACTGATTGAACAGGCCGTGCAGCTGGCTCCTGATATCCTTGTGTACAAAAAGGCGCTAGCCAGTATGTATGAGTTTTCCGGTCGAATGCCGGATGCCTTGAATATTAACAGGGAAATCATGGCGGCAACGGATGTAGACAGTGAAGACTACAGTGTGGCGCAACGCAATGTCGGATTTATTACAGCAACCATGCTGGCACAGCAGGGCAAAATGCAGCAGGCCGAACAGCAATTTTATAATTTGTCTATTCGCTATCCTGATGATTTCATGATTCGTTATAGTCTGGGTATTGCCCTGATGTTCCAGGGTAAGGTCGATGCCGCAGAGGAAAGTCTGCTGATGACGAGCGTAATGAATCCTGATTATGTCAATGCCTATCTGAGCCTGGCTACCTTGTATGAAAAACAGGGTCGCTTGAGCCAGGCTTATGAAGTGTTGGCCAGGGTGGTGAAGTTGGATGCGGGAAAAATACAGGTCGACAGGGCACGTGTACGCATGTTTGTCATAGAGGGTGATTTGTTGATGGCAGAAGGAAATGCTGCGGAGGCGCAGGCAGTATTTGATCAGGCACGTGATCTTGAACCTGAAAATCCCGAGGTGCTGCTTCGTCTTGGTCTGTTGTATGAACAAACGGGAGACTGGTCGGGCGCCGTAGAGGTCAACGAACATTTGCTGCGGCTACAGCCGGAGCGAATGGATGCCAGGTTGCGTCTGGCAAATGCGTATAACAATGTCGGGCAGCCTGAGCAAGCCGCAGCTGAGCTTGAACATATAATGCGGGTGGCGGCGAACACCGTGTATAGCGCTGAGGCCCAGTTGCAACTGCAGCGTTTATTATCCTCTTCGGCCGGGCAGTTGATTCTAGACAGGCGGCGTGAAGCGGAGATTGTGGAGCTCCAGGCCCAGCTTGTGGAGACTCCGGGAGACATGGAATTGTTGCGTTCATTGACGACTTTGTTGTTACAGCAGCAGCGTTGGGAGGATGCCCGTATTCCCTTGCAACAGCTTTTGGAGAAAGAGCCAGCAACGGGATTAACGCATATTAGTCTGGCATTGGTATATGACAAATTGGGTCAATATGATAATGCAATTAAACCCTATGCCTATGGCATCAGTCTTGAGTCAAACCCTGATATGGCAGAAAAAATAGTGCCATCATTGTTAATGGTGGTGGCGAAGGCAAGTCATGCTCGTGGTGATCTGCATGAGGCAAAACGTTTGTTTTCAGAAATATTGCAATTACAGCCAGGTAATTCAGAGGCGAGATTTTATGCTGGCCTGGTGTTTTCTGCGCTGGACCAGATTGTCGAGGCAATTGATGCCTTTCAGCGGGTGCTGAAATATGAGCCCGGTAATATTGGTGCACGTTTAAATCTGGCTATGAGTTATCACCAGCTCAAACGTGAAGAAGAAGCGATAGAAGAATTTCGTAATGCCCTTCAATACAGTTCGTCAGGCCCGCTGTCAGATCAAATTACTGAGCAGATGCGGGTTGTCGAGAAGAGTATTCATGGTTTTTCCGGGGGTATCAGTTATGTTCTGGCCTATGATGATAATAGTAATCTTAATGATGACAACCCTTTGCCTGAATACCGCACAGATTTAGCGCCGCAACTTTTTTATCGGTATAAGAGCAAAAATGGTTTGCGCTGGTTGCTTTCAACTGAGCCCAGTTATTCCAGTTATCATAATGGCCAGTTCGATTTTCTTAATACACGTTCTAGTGTTGCGGCATCAGTCAGTAAGGGTAAGGTTACAATGAGTGGTGGAGTCAGCTATCAGGTTTCGCTTGGGCTGGTTAATTCCCGGCGTTCAAGCAATAGTACTACAACGCATGCTGAATGGTCAGGGCGCTTTAAATTACCGGTGATTGTGCGGCCTACAGATGACGAGAGGGTGCTGACGAATGCCACTGTGAGAATTTCATACACTGAGTTTGATTCTCTGGGTAGTGCATTCTTTAGCGCCTATAATTATTCGGCGATAGCGAGCCTCAATCAGCCTGTTGCTGAGCGCACGGTTCTAAATTTGAGTTATCGATCCACGCTGAGTGAAAATATGCATGTTGAGGGTTCGGATTACGCTTTTCGGGGTAATGGTATAGATGTTCGGCTGGAGCGTGGTCTGGCAGCAGGTGTGTCAATCAACGGTGGCTATTCGTTGACTGTAATGGATTACCTCTATCCGGATTCGGTTTCTGGTTATACTCGTTATCGCCATAGTCAGTCACGGTCTCTGGCGCTGGGTGTAAATTATCAATTTCACCGATCATTGCGCTTATTCACTAATGTTGTCTGGTCAAGTAATCAGTCAAACTTGCCTGCTGGTTTAATTCTTAATGCTCAGGACGTTGTTGAAGGGCAGCAAAGCCCATCATTGGGTGACTACAATCGTATAACGCTAAGCGCTGGTATTTCTCTGAGTTTGTAATTGTGGTTATTCATTTAATCGCGCAATGCCTTGAAGGCGGATACGGCCCAGGCCAGTGTAACCATGGCAAATACCAGGATAATGGCGAAGTCCTTGGCAAACAATGTCAGGTCCTGAGGGGTGGTCATGATTGCGCGAACACCCTCGACGGCATAGCTGATCGGGTTGATCGTTGATGCATATTGTATCCATGTAGGCATGAACTCTTTGGGTACAAATGCGGATGAAAAGAACATGAGTGGTAAGGTCATGAGGTTGCCGATCATTACCAGTGGTTCTTCGCGTTGCAGTGTAATGGCAAAGCCATTGGATAAGGCAGCAAAACCGATGCCGAGCAGGAAAACAATTGTGAGTCCCAGGAACAGATAAATTGGATTCATGGTAATAGTTGATCCCATGCTCCAGGCTACCACCAGAATGATAATGGTCTGGGCAATGACCTGAATGGCCGAGTGCATGACACGGCTTAATACGATCGCAACTCTTGATACCGGCGCTACCAGCATTTTGTCGACGGTGCCTGCAGAAATCTCCCGCAACAGACTTACACCAGACCACGAGGAGCCAAACAATACGGTCATGATCAGGATGCCCGGAACCATGAAGTCCATGTAATTACCGTTGCTGGTCTGGACAAAGCTGCCAAATAACTGGGCAAAAATGATCAGCCATAACAAAGGCTGGATCAGCGTAAAAAGTGACCATAGCGGCATGCGCAAGGTGATCGTCATGTATTTATTAAATAAATGCCAAGTATCGGAAAGCACGGTTGTATCTCCTACTAAATAATCTTTACTGCCAGTTTGCTAATGAGGGGTTATTTTTTCCAGTCACTTTTGGGTTTGCCATTGGCATCAACCCACTCGTTACCCTTCCAGTCCGATGAGTCTCCCCAGTCACCTTGTTGCTGACCGTCTTTTTTGACCCACTCGTTGCCCTTCCAATCACCATCTTTAGGTGTTGCGGCGGCTGTTTCAGCCGTATCCGTTGTCCCGTCGTCAATCGGAGTGTTGCTGTTTTGTTCGGCACTGCCCGCCTGTTGTTCGGTACCACTCCAGTCCTGTTTTGGTTTGCCTTCGTTGTCGACCCACTCATTACCTTGCCAGTTGCTGGAGTCACCCCAGTCACCTTTTTGCTGACCATCCTTGTTGACCCAGTCATTACCCTGCCATGAATCATCAGCGGCTGGGTCGGTATCTGTTGTGGGGGCGGTTTCCTTGGCAGTACCGTCAGGATTGACCCAGTCGTTCCCCTGCCATTCCTCAGAATCTTCCCATTCCCCTTTCTGGCTGCCGTCGGCATTGACCCACTTATTGCCTTTCCAGTTGCCTTTGCCGCCGTCCTTGCCTGCCCATTGATGCCACCATTCCTCGGTCTCTTCCTCGCCAGTATCGAGCATGCTGGTGCCGGTATATTTGAGGAAAACATCATCCAGGGTTGGGCGAGCCAGAGATAATGTTTTGACGTGTATATCATCTTTGGCGGCCTGCTCCATAATAGGTGGCACGCTACTGGCGCCATTATCTACATACAGATGCAGATTGTTGCCATCCCAAAGGATATCGCTGACCTGTCCGCTTTGTTTCAGGGCTTCGGCAAAGGCCTTTTCCTTGTCATTGACATCGTCGAAGGAAATAACGACCGAATCGCCATGGATGCTGTTCTTGAGTTCATCCGAGGTGCCGATAATCTGGATCTGACCTTCATTAATGATGGCGACGCGATGTGACAGGCTATCGGCCTCTTCCAGATAATGGGTGGTCAATAAAATGGTCAAGCCGAATTTTTTGTTCAGTTCATCTATATATTTCCATAATAGTTTTCGGCTGTGGATATCAAGTCCCAGTGTTGGCTCATCGAGGTAGAGTATCTTGGGGCGATGAATCAATGCCGTGGCGATATCGAGCTTACGGCGCATGCCGCCAGAGTAGGTGGTTACCAGGCGGTCAATACTTTTATCGAGTTCGAAATAATGGGCCAATTCATCGATACGTGCCAGGATGTCGGCCTTTTTCATTTTGTACAGACGGCCCTGAACCATCATGTTTTCACGTCCGGTCATGAAATATTCAACACCGGTTTGCTGGGCAACAACACCGATGGTTCTGCGTACGGTTTCCGGGTCACGGTCGATATCGACACCACCTACGTGTACCTCACCTTCATCAAAGCCGCTGAGTGTTGACAGGACCCGGATGGTGGTTGATTTACCGGCGCCGTTCGGGCCGAGCAGGGCCATAATTTCGCCCTCTTTGACATCGAGATTGAGCGCGTTAACGGCCTTGTTGTCTGTGAATATCTTGGTCAGGTTGCTGACACTAATTGCAAGATTTGTCATGGTTCGGTTCTACTATCTAATAATCGGATTATACTGTCGGCCCGGTTATGGTCGGGCTACAATGTCTTGTCGGCCGAAACAGGTGGAGCTTAAACCGGGGCCTCATAACATTGTTAGACATTGTAATACATTTTAAGTGTTTTTTCTATCAATGTTTTTTGTGTAACGACGGGTTCAGAGGGCATGTGCGGGTAGATGTTAGACATTGACCGGGTGTTCGGGAGTTATTGACAGTGATGATTGAGGTCAGGTGATTTCTACGGGTCATAGGCATAGAAACATCATGCGATAAAACCGGGGTTTATCCCGGTTCTAGTAAAGGAATAACGGACGAAATAGAAGAGTATGCGTGTAATAGGCATTGAAACTTCCTGTGATGAAACCGGGGTTGCGATTTATGATCGCGATGAAGGTTTGCTCGGTCATGCATTATATAGCCAGATTGAACTGCATCAGGCGTATGGAGGCGTGGTGCCGGAACTGGCGTCCCGCGACCATATTCGCCGCCTGATCCCGTTGTTGCGGCAGGTTCTTGAGCAATCATCGACGAGCCGGGCCCAGATCAATGGCATTGCCTATACGGGAGGGCCGGGCCTGGTGGGGGCATTGCTGGTTGGCGCTTCGTTTGGCCGCAGTCTGGCCTGGTCCTGGGGGGTGCCGGCAGTTGCTGTCCATCATCTGGAAGGGCATTTGCTGGCGCCGATGCTGGAAGCAGCGCCGCCGTCAGCACCCTTTCTGGCCTTGCTGGTGTCGGGAGGGCATACCTTATTAATCCGGGTTGATGGTATTGGCCAGTATCAGATACTGGGTGAGACACTGGATGATGCGGTTGGTGAGGCCTTTGATAAAACCGCCAAGTTGCTGGGTCTGGGTTATCCGGGTGGGCCCGCGCTGGAGCGACTGGCTGCCCAGGGAGATGCCGGGCGGTTCCGTTTCCCGCGCCCTATGACAGATCGGCCTGGGCTGGATTTCAGTTTTAGTGGCCTGAAGACCTATGCGATGAACACGTTACAGGCTCAGGGGGGCACCAGTTCGGGTGAAACACAGGGTGACGAACAGTTTCGGGGGGATGTTGCCTGTGCTTTTCAGCAGGCGGCTGTGGAGACCCTGGCGATCAAATGCCGCCGTGCCTTGCAACAAACGGGCTTGTCCCGGCTGGTAATAGCGGGAGGGGTGGGTGCCAATAGCAGCCTGCGGGAGCGCCTGAACCTTCTGGGGCAGGAGCTGGGCGTGAGTCTGTATTACCCACGGCTGGAATTTTGCACCGATAACGGGGCCATGATTGCCTACGCCGGTTGTTTGAGGTTAGAGGCCGGCCAAACCGAGGGACCTGCCTTTAACGCCCGGGCACGCTGGCCGATTGATGAGCTCCAGGGGCTGAGGGCTGAGGGCTGAGGGCTGAGTCAGGTGTCAGCTTCCGTCTTTTTGCGACCGATGTGGGGTTCATTACCCTGGATCAGGTTGCGGATATTGGAATGGTGGCGCCAGATCAGGATAATACTCATGGCGCTGACGGTGACCATATAGGCCGGCAAGGGCTGCTCGATGAGCCATATATATAGTGGTGCGCTCAGGGCGGCGCAGATGGCAGCCAGCGATGATATTCTGAATACTCGACTAATCAGCAGCCAGGTGCCGACCAGAGCCAGACCTGTCAGCCAGGATAATGCAAATATAACCCCCACCGCGGTTGCAACCCCTTTGCCGCCACGAAAACCAAAAAAGACCGGGTATAGATGCCCGGCAAAGGCGGCTAGGCCAACGGCTGCTGTGATTTTATCGGGCAGGCCCAGCCCCAGTGCTATGAGAACCGGTATCAGCCCCTTTAACATGTCTCCGAGCAGCACGATGGCCGCCAGTTTTTTGCCACCAAAGCGTAATACATTGGTTGCGCCGGGGTTGCCTGAGCCCTGTTGACGCGGATCGGGCAGCCCTGCCAGGCGGCAGACGATAATGGCTGAGGACAGGGAGCCAAGTAGATAGGCAGAAATAATGGCCGTCAGATTGAACAAGGTATCCATGGTGTTTGTTGTTTATCCGCCTGTAACTGGCTTGTTATGGTCTAAGTTCACAGGGCGTATGATATAGTAGCTGCAGAAATTTTTCAGAAATGGACGCCTATGGCCACTGATATTATTTATCTGAATGACCTGAAAATCGAAACGATTATCGGTATTTTTGACTGGGAGCGGCGCGTCAAACAGACCATCAGTATCGATGTCGAAATGGCCACCGATATACGGCATGCGGCCGCAACAGATGCCATTGAAGATACCCTGGACTACAAGGCCGTGGCCAAACGCTTGATCGATTTTGTGGCCAATAGTGAGTTTCAATTGGTGGAGACGCTGGCCGAACGCAGCGCAGAATTATTACGGGAAGAGTTTGCTATCAGCTGGGTCAAATTACGGATTAACAAAACCGGCGCCATTCGTGGTGCCCGCGATGTTGGTGTCCTGATTGAACGTGGCAGTCAGCAGGATCAATAGCCGCTGCGAGGCAGTAATATGGCGCAAATCTTTGTCAGCATAGGCAGTAATATCGACCGGGAAAACAACATCCGTTCCGGTGTCCAGGCCCTCTATCAATCCTTTGGTCGCTTACGCCTGTCATCGGTTTATGATAGCGAGGCTGTCGGTTTTGAGGGGGATGCATTTTATAATTTGGTGGCTCACTTTGATAGCGATCAGACAGTTCAGTCAGTGGTGGCCGAATTGCGTGATATCGAGGATCGTCATCAGCGCCACCGTGACGGACCTCGCTTCAGTTCACGTACGCTGGATATCGATTTGTTGCTTTATGATGATCTGGTGCTGGATAGTCCGGATCTGTGTTTGCCGCGGGATGAAATTTTGCAAAGCGCCTTTGTCCTGGCACCATTGGCAGAGGTCGCCCCGATCCTGAAACATCCGCTTTGTGGTGAATCCTATGCGGATTTATGGCAGCAATTTGATCAGTTAAGTCAGCCGATGACCCGACTCGAAAATTTTTCCTGGCACCCGTCCGAATCAACGGCCATCTCCGGTAGTTAGCTGTCGAACAACGGCCTAATCATGCAGAGAGCGGCCGCCATCCACCGTGATAGTCTGGCCTGTAACATAATCGGCATCCCGTAGCAGATAGAGAATGGCGCGGGCGATATCGTCCGCGCCGCCGCGCCGCTTCAGTGCCGTATTCGAAATGATGCGGCGTTTGGTCAGTTCATCCAGGTCGTGTTCCGGCCACATGATGGCGCCCGGGGCCACGGCATTAACACGGATCTCTGGCCCCAGATCACGGGCCAGTGATTTGGTCAGCATGACCAGGCCAGCCTTGGCGGCACTATAAACACAGTGATTCTTCAAAGGCCGGTCGGCATGAATATCCGTGATGTTGATGATACAGCCATGATAGTCGCGCAGTGCTGGCGCAGCGGCCTGGGCCAGAAACAATGGCGCCTTTAGGTTGCTCCCTATCAGGTCATCCCACTGTTGTTCGTTGATACTGCCCAGTGGGGTAGGGTAAAAGCTGGAGGCGTTATTGATCAGGGCATCCAGTCTGCCCCAGGCCTTGGTGCTGGTTTTGATGGTTGAGCTTAGCTTGGCATTGTTGAGCAGATCGGCCTGAACCAGGATGACCGAATCTGGACGTTTGGCCAGCAGTTCCTGTTGTAACTGTTGTGCCTCCTGCTGTGAACTTCGGTAATGCAGGGCCAGATTCATGCCCTGCGCGTGCAGGGTGCGCGCAATTACCGCGCCGACACGGCGGGCAGCACCCGTAATCAATGCAACCTTGCCAGACAGGCTGGATGTTTGCCCCTCATCGCTATTGTTGTGATGCACGTTGAACTCCGCTATCGTGAATGGCTATTCCTTGTGGAGTGAGTATAACGGAAATGAGCCGTAAAGATGTGCCTGATAGTGTCAGTGAATTACCTCTGCCGGATGAGGTGGCTCAAGCGCACAGTATGGAGCTGGTTAAACTGATTACTATCGAGATGCAGCAGCAGGGGGGTAGTATCAGTTTTGCCCGCTATATGGAGCTGGTACTGTATGCCCCGGGTCTCGGTTATTATAGTGCCGGTAAACGCAAGTTCGGTGCTGCCGGTGATTTTATTACGGCACCGGAGATATCGCCGCTGTTTTCCCGTTGCCTGGCACGCCAGTGCCAGCAGGCCCTGGAGGATTTGGATGCGGGTGATATCCTGGAATTCGGTGCCGGCACCGGTGTCATGGCGGCTGAAATCCTGCGGACACTGGCGCAACTGGGCTGCTTGCCACGACGCTATCTGATCCTCGATGTCAGTGCCGACCTGCGTGAAGCGCAGCGACAGACCCTGCAGCAACAGGTGCCGGAACTGATGGATCGAATCCACTGGCTGAACCAGCTGCCGGACAGTTTTACGGGTGTGGTGCTGGGTAATGAAGTGCTCGATGCCATGCCGATACATCGGCTGGGTCTGGGTGGCGATGGGCCCTATGAATATGTTGTAACTCAGGCCGCTCAGGGTGGTTTTGCCTGGCAACGGCAGGCCTTACAGGATGGCCGTCTGCGACAGCGGTTGGAGGCCGTGGTTGCCGAGTCTGGTGCGGAGACATTCTGCGAAGATTATATTTTTGAAATCAATCTGGCCGCGCAGGATTGGCTGCACAGCCTGGCAGCCGTGCTGAAACAAGGCCTGGTACTGTTAATTGATTATGGTTTTCCGCGCCACGAGTATTATCATCCGCAACGATACCAGGGTACATTGATGTGCCATTATCGTCATCGCGCCCATGATGATCCATTGATATTGCCCGGCTTGCAGGATATTACAGCCCATGTTGATTTTACGGCCGTGGCCGAGGCCGCTGTTGATAATGGGCTTGCCGTGGCCGGTTATACGAGCCAGGCCCAGTTTCTATTGGCCAGTGGGCTACCGCAGGTGCTGGAGCAGGCCATGGGCGAGGATTTGTCACAGCAAATCACGCTCAATCAACAGATTAAAAAATTAACCCTGCCACATGAAATGGGCGAACTGTTCAAGGTGATCGCGCTGACCAGGGGAATGGATACAGCCCCGACGGGTTTTGCAATGAATGACCAACGAGGGCGATTGTAGTGCTGGGAGGGCGCTGTTGTATGCTGGCTGTAAGATATAGAAAAATAACCTTAGCGAGATAACTAATGTGACTGGTGGCTCCCCGAGAGATAGCGACATTCGCCGCGTGATATTGATCGAAGGTTCAGTAAACGCAATGGTGCTTATCGCGAAAGTTGTAGTGGGATTTACCACGGGGTCGCTCGCAATAATGGGAGATGCGGTACATTCATTGAGTGATGTGGCAAATAATGTTGTCGCGTGGATAGTTATCCGTTTATCGAGTTTGCCGCCGGACCGTGAACATCCGTATGGCCACCGAAAATTTGAAACCCTGGCCGTTTACTTTCTTGCTTCGTTGCTGGTGGTGCTTTCATTTGAGCTCGCCCTACACGCAATCAGGAAAGATGATTCTGTTATAGCAAGCTCCACCTGGGAGCTTGGGGTCATGTTGGCTGTATTGCTTGTGAATATAGCGCTAGCTACCTGGCAACGTATAAAGGCACGCCAATTAAAATCAGATATCCTGCTTGCCGATGCCAGCCATACCTTTGCCGACGTGCTCACGACTGTTGTAGTTATCGTCGGCTGGCAGTTATCTGCTATAGGATATGTATGGCTGGATCGTATCTGCGCCCTGGCCGTATCAGCGCTGGTTTTTTACCTGGCCTACAATTTATTTAAAAAGGCGATGCCGATACTGGTGGATCAATTTGCTGTGGATCCGGAGTTATTGTCCAGCGCCATTAAAGAGGTAGCAGGTGTTCGGCGGGTTAGCAGGGTTCGCTCGCGCTGGATAGGCACAGAAAAATCCATTGATCTGGTCATATCGGTAGACCCCGATCTTTCAACGCATGACTCTCATAATATTGCCTCTGCCATAGAGGCGCTGCTTGACGAGCGGTTCAATGTTTCAGATGTATCAATACATGTCGAGCCATTTCATGAGGGCGCGAGGTAAACAGGCATAAGCTATTGCAAGCGGTTGCTTCTGGTTGATGGTTGAGAATTGCAAATACTAGTCCCATACGAAGCAGGATAGAATTATTCTATACTCAATTTGTCTGCTAACGACCTGGCCCCGAAGCTGCATGTCGGTAAATCTCTACGAAAAGTAATCAATCTGCAAAAGCAGCTATTGAACCAGCACGTCAACAATTTGTCGTGGCCACCATTGTTGCAGGTATCTGAGCCTGCCTGTTGCATTTTGCTAGCCGTGGAAAAAAGGGCTAGTACTTCGATAATTTGACGATTGAATGACAGGCCATGTATGCTTCATTTATCAAGTATAAACACCATGCCACATGCTTGACACGGATTATATTCAAGGAGGAATATAGCACCTACTGGCCGAATCCATTCACTACCCTGTTGTAAGAAACTCTATTAAATACCGCCATGCTTGGCATGGCTAGTAATACAAAAATATTCAGAATCTAGTGCCGATTAGGAAGCCGCTGTATAATTCAGAAAACATAGTCTCCATATAACTCTCTGTTATCTAACAAAGGAATGGAGGTAATAATGATACTACTATTAGTCACATTATTTTTGTTATTTTCAATGAGCGCGTTTGCGGCGAGTCTTCAACAAGCCGATGCTGAATTAATTGAAGCTGCCGGAGGCGCTCCCTTTTTACCAGATGCAACTTTTGTCCAGGGAAGTAAGGGTATAGGCTTTCATTTTGCCGCAAGCACATCACCCAAAACGATTCAAGAATGGTATCGTAAACGGTTGCCCAAGTGGTCGCCATACAATGAATACAGGGCTGGATTCTCCACGATGGAATTTCGAGTAAGAGTATGGGAGAAGTGGTATCCAATAACCAAATCAGCATTCAGTACAACCCCAATCTTTCTCAATGGCATTCCCTTGATGAAAATATGACAATAGAAATTGTAATAATGATAGTCAAATGAAGAACATTTATTTATGCAAATAATTACTTAAACTAATTATCTATTTAAGACTGCATAACAGGTCATTCTAGCCAGTCGCTCAACGCGACGGCTAAGTTCGCATGTTATTTTTCCATAAATAGGATCGCATAATGAACATTGAGATCAACCCTGGAAAAGTATTAACACTATTATTGTGCATTGTTGCTTTTTTGCTATTTGCAAATATTATGGGAATAGTCTCAAGAATATTTTTTGACCATGACCATGTTTACGGGTTAGTTGATTTATTTGACTTTGACAATGAAAATAACATCCCAACCCTCTATTCATCAATATTATTGGTTATTTCTAGCATGATATTATTATATGTTTCTCAAATGCATAGAAAATTACATGAACCGTATTTATTATGGGTAGTATTATCGTTTGTTTTTCTATTTTTATCGGTTGATGAAGCATCGTCTATTCATGAAAAGCTTTCTTCTCCAACTAGAGTGCTTTTGGATACTTCTGGGTTTTTTTATTACGCGTGGATTATCCCTTATGGAATAGCTGTAATTATATTTGTGGCTTTATATCTTAATTTTTTATTAAAGTTGCCTAAATACATTATGATGTCATTTCTTTTGTCTGGCGGAATATATGTTTTGGGTGCTGTTGGTTTTGAAATGCTTGGTGGTTGGCAAGACGAACTTTATGGCGATAAAGGCCTTCTTTATTCTATTTTTTATACGTGTGAAGAGTTTCTGGAGATGCTTGGCGTAGCCGTTTTTATTTACGCCTTGTTGAAATATATTTTAAACCAAAAGCAATTCATTAAAATTACCTTAATAGAATTTAATAGGGCAATATAGCAAGTTCATCAAAAGGACAAATTACAGTTTTCTGAATTAACTTCGCCCGCCATTTTAGCCAAGTTGTATTTAGCCTCTTAGCAAGGCGTTAAACGTCTGCTTTCATGTGGCTGTTAATTCTCATAGATCATCTTGACCGGTTCTTTCTAGCCGCTAGCTGTCTTAGAAAATGTTGTGACTTATGCGAGACTGAGAAACGCAGGCAATGCCAGTTGGCGAGTTGGCCAGAACTTGCACAGCAAGTTTAGGAAATCCCTCATAAAACTCCGGAGGAGATCTTAGGAAATCATAGGGAAGCCGAAGCGCGGGCATTGGCGCGGGTGGCTTTGGGGGCTTTGGCCAAAACTAGTGTTCCTCGCCCGTGGCTGCGAGGCACCACCGGCAGCAATCATTGATTCTGATGTGATATCAGTGAACCAGCAATTTTTGGGTAACGGACACATGCGGCGCAATGCCCTGCGGTGACTGCGCCCTACGAAATTCCGAATATCT
>Ga0316187_10000213_pt1 | contig 41949 bp, 33 predicted proteins | sample CroRivburrow1_MG_FD_204927 | JGI IMG/M metagenome (GOLD analysis project Ga0316187, IMG submission 204927) | Coastal sediment microbial communities from Maine, United States - Cross River worm burrow 1 | ecosystem: Environmental > Aquatic > Marine > Coastal > Sediment | place: USA: Maine...
AGCTGAGCAGCGGTATTCGTGATGCCAAACAGGACAGCACCAAAGGCGCCTACAGTTCCACGTCAGGAATCGCCAAGTGGTCGATTGTCTGGCAGGAAGATCCCCTGGGTCTGCAAATTGGTCAGGCGGAAGGACCCGGCGAGGGTGCGTCGGGCGCGAAAGTCAGTCATGGTACCGATGTCTGGTATGCATCGACCACTAATTTGGCAACAAATCCTTGGACGGTTGTACGCCTGACCAACAACTTCGATGGCTCCTTCGGAGTACCCGGATCAACGAATCCGGTGCGCGATGGTACTGGCGCAGAAGTCAATCCAGACACAATCGAGAAAGGCAACGTGGGTGCATCTCGACCCAACCTCGCCGTGGTCAGTGGCCAGGCATTGGTTGCCTACGAGGAAACCAAGCGTTCGATTGATGTCGACGAGGGTAAGTACGTGCGTTATCACAGCTTCCCGCAAACGACGGCACCTACGTCAGACTCTGGTTGTATCCTCAGTACTCCGACCAAGAACGGACGCCGCGTGCGTTTTGTCACCCAGGGCACACCCGGTCCCAACGACATGAGGATGGCTATCTTCTGGAAGGAAGGTGAGGCAACACAGGGTGGGCCATCTGATATTGTTGCCCGAGTTGGCTTTGCTGACTTTACGGCTGCGAATATGCTGCCGGCCGTTGATACGCTCAATTGTGAAGAGAACGATTACGACACTATCATTGGCAATCTCAACAACACCATGGGCTATAACATTAGCACTGAATCACCAACCGCCACGACTGCCAACCTGGCAGACGACACCGAACTCAACTGGATTGAGAACGCTCTGGCGCATCGCGCTCTGCTTCGCGGTGATGATCTGTATGTCGGTTACGAATACACCGCCGACCTGGCGCAGCAGGCATACACCAACACTGACAACTATAATTTCTGGATCCGTCACTATAATGCAGCTACCGCTACCTGGGGTAATCCAGTCAAGGTGACGAATATTACCGATACATCCGTTGACGTACGTGAACCCCGTCTGGTAGGAACACCAGGAAACGGCCCTAACTGCCCCGGAGGAGTTCCTACTGACCCCACTAACCCTGTCCATCTGCAGCAGTGCCAGGACAGGAATACTTTTATCGTGGCATGGGGTACCCGGACCAATGTGTCCGCATGGGATCCTGCAGGTCCTGAAGATCTGACCATCTTCATCACGCGCACCACTGATAAAGGTGTCACCTATGAGCCTGCGGTGCAGGTTCCCACGGTGGCTACCGGGGCGTTTGAATCCCAGCTGCGACCAACACCTGACGGCAATACCGTGTACTTCGCCTGGAACCAGTCTGCTGCCCAGACGGAGGGCATGTTCAGTGTTGGAACTCCAATCCCACTCATAGTTTTTTCAGATATGGTTTTATCGGTAACCAGTATTCCTACCGATGTTTTGGTGGGGAGTGATATTGACATTAGTTATGATGTAGAAAATCTCGGGCCCGAAGAAGCTTTCGACGTGAGCCTGGTTATAAATCTACCTGCATCGGTGACGTATTTGTCGGGCGATGCTTCCTGCACACACAACGCGGGTATTGTGACATGTGCGCTTGGCGACATGGTTTCAGCTGGCAGTACTCCAGTAGATATCTCAGTACAAAGTACTGTCGAGGATCTATTGACGTTCACCGCTACGGTTGCAATCAGTTCTCCTCATGATCCGGATGCCGGCAATAATCAGGTTGTATCAAATGTGAATGCAACTATCACGGGTCTCCCAAGCGCGGATATCGCTGTATCGGCAAGTGCAGACCCCAGCATCCTAAAAGAAGGAAGACACACCAATGTTAGTATCGTGCTAATGAATAATGGCCCGTTTGCCGCCACTGATGCTGTTCTGACGATTAATACGCCAGCGGGATGGGAACAAAGTTCACTGACAATCTCCCAGGGTAGTTGCCGTATTGCGGGCTCTTCCTTTATTTGTGATGTGGGAGATTTGGCTTCTGGAGCCTCGTCCATCGTCAAACTTAATGGCTCGGTAGATGATGATGGAACTGTAAGATTCCTGGCTAATGGCTCTGCCGCTGAATTTGATCCAGACATGGCAAACAATGCATCGGACGTAACGGTAGAATTCAAAATAGACAATGATGATGATGATAATAACTGGTTCGGCTGTACGGTTGGCAAACCCGGTGGCTTTGATCCAACACTTTTGTTGGTCGTGATTATAAGCTTGTTATACTTGACTCGAAGAAAGCTGAAGGAAGCGGAAATTCGAGAATAGTAGAACTCATATTCCTGAAGTCGTTTTATCAAGATGCCCTTCAAAGAAGGGCATCTTTTTTAGTAACTGGAAGAAACGCTAATGGTAAAAATAATAAGCAGCGTTCTGGCAGACATTGGACTTGGTACCTGGCCTTTATTTTTAAAAGATCGTTTTTTTATGCTGGCTTTACTTGCTGGTGTGGTCGCATGGATGGTGCTTTGGTTTACAGTGATTCCTACTTTTACTGTTGGCCGGGACTCGATAGTTAGAATTATTATTTTAACCGTAATCTGGTATCCGCTTCTTGAAGAAATTCTATTCAGAGGAATTATTCAAAAATATCTGTTTAATAAACCGTGGGGTTGTTCAAATTTTGTCAGTTTGTCGGTAGCCAATTGGTTAACATCGTTGTTGTTTGTCGCGGCTCATTTTTGGTATCAGCCGGCGATATGGGCGATTTTGGTTATAATTCCTTCGTTGGCCTACGGATTCTTTCGTGACAGATTCACGAGTATTTATCCATCAATCCTGTTGCATTCTTTTTACAATGCGGGCTTTGTGGGGTTAAATATTATAGGCCAGTAATAATTTTCAATAACCCGATATTACCAATACCGAAATAAATCGTCTGGAGCCATGCTTAACAGGAATCCCGATCACGGTTTCTTCAGGTAGGCTGTGTCGGGAGCCCCTGTTCCGCCAGGTTTTTTGGCTGGTGGTTGCATCGATCACAGCGTGGTGATTCGGACATCATCGCCCGCGCGTCGTACGCTACCTCCCACCATATTTTGAAGGCCAGGCTCCTCGGCGACCTGCCGAAACTTCGAGACTTTTCTCTGACCAATTGATCAATTTACTGCACTAGCTGCGTTGAACCTGCATCGTCAGCGTGCAAGATAACGGCCAGTGTGCCAGATAGACTGTCCTTTGCCATTGAGCGCCAAACAGGAATCAAAGTGAGCCGATATTATCACATGATGACCTTTGTAGGTTACCCGCCGGGTTCAACCATGAGCGTCTCTAATTGGCCGATCCTGTTGAAAAACTCTATTTTTTTCTCATCGGGGAAATTATTCACGATGTAACAATTTCTAAAAATTAATCTACGGGGGGACAATAACTGACGGTCTCGATTAACAGGGCTACTGGTGAGCTTACATGCCAAGTGCTGTGCGGTGTTCAGAATGTTTTGGTTTTCTGAAGAAAAACATCCCTCCATTTTTTTCTAGTTTATCAACAGAATAGGTCGTTTTTTTGCCGCTCGCCAAAGATTTCCCAACGTCCTTTTCTAAATCCTATTCTTGAAATGTATACCTTTCGAAACACTGTGTTGGAGCGTATCAATTTGATGAGACCACTGTTCCTGTAAATTACTCACACCTGATCAGTCGCAGCATTGAGCAATATGACCTCAATCTCTTCAATAATTTCTTCCTGGCGCAGGGCATTGATTTTTCGGCCGAGTTCTTCGGTGCTGTCATCCAGGTGTCGGGTGGCGCGTTCAAGATGTTGCATCCGGTGCTGGTTCTCCGCCATCAGCGATAGATAAAGGATGCGGTGTAAACTGTTAAACAGGTAATGGTCGGTGAGTTCAAGCAAGAAGTTCATCGCCGTCATGTTTAACAGGGGCGGAGTCGAGTAAGCACATTTTTTCGGTGGGGGTTCGTTAAACGGCGGGAGTAATTTCGCCGTTACGATTTCATTGGGACGCTCGCCATGATTTACAACGTAAAAAGAGGCTACTTGTCGATACTTCGCTAAAGCTTCCGCCAGGGAATCGAGCACCGAAACTATTTCGTCAGCAATGTCCGCGCCCTGGAGATAAATGTTTTGCTCGTTACTTTCATCCAGCAGCGGATGAAGCTTGCTGCCGACTATGATGAGCTTTGCCTGCTTGCGGGCCTGGACGGTAAACTGCCGGTTCAGTTCCTCGATTACCCTGTCGTTAAAATCTCCGCAAAAGCCGCGTTCGGAACCTATTACCAGGATTACATCAAACTGGGGTGCTGCCTCGGGAAGAATCCCGGGATGAAAACACAAAAAATCAGAGGCAATGTCAGCGATGGACAGGCTCATCTGCTTTTGCGCTTCGATGAAGCGGTTCAATTTGTGGGTTTCCATCGCTGCCAGGGTTTTCATCGAGGCAAGAATGTCACGAATTTCACCAAGCTTGCGGCGATGCTTGTCGAGCTCGTGACGTCGCATCCGGCTTTATCCGTTCAACTGGAACCAGTGTTCCAGCGCAGTTTGCCACTGCTGACGAGGGTTGCTTAGTGCCAGGCTCGACTCGCTGCTCCACAGCGCCAGAGACTTCAATATTGACGGTATGCGTTTAAGTTCCATTTCAGCAAAAAGCCCGTCATTGAAAGCGATTAACCAGGCCAGCTGAAATTCGATAGTTTGCGGTTCCAGTCTGTCCTGCTTGAGTAATTCACGCAGGAGCCGTCCGCGTTTAATCGCCTCTTCCATACTGGCTTCGAGTCTTGCGCCAAAGCGGGTATATATCTCGAGCTCGAGAAACTGCAGGTAATCCAGTTTCATGCGCCCGGCTTCGTTCTTGATGCTCGGGTGCTGGGCCCTACCGCCGATACGGGATACCGAAAGCGGTATGTCGATAGCGGGACGGATCCCCGCGACGAATAATTCGCGGTCGAGATAGATCTGGCCGTCGGTAATCGAAATCAGGTTAGTGGGGATATAGGCTGCAATTTCACCCTGCTGGGTCTCGATGATCGGTAGCGCTGTCATGCTACCGCCGCCATGGTTGTCGTTTAGACAGGTGGATCGTTCCAGTAGCCTTGCATGTACGTAAAAAATGTCACCCGGATAGGCTTCGCGTCCAGGCGGTCGACGGATTAACAGTGATAGCTCGCGATAGGTCTTTGCGTGCGTGGACAGGTCATCATAAACAATCAGGGTATCCTGACCTTTTTTCATCCAGTATTCTGCGATGGTGCATCCCGCAAACGGTGCCAGGTGCTGAAGCCCGGGCAGGGTACTCGCTTCTGCGACCACCACCGTGGTGTAACTCATGGCATCGTGTTTTTTAAACAGTTCGATCGTACTGACCACGGTGGATCGCTTCTGCCCGATCAGTACATACACGCAATGGACGTTTTTACCTTTCTGGTTGATAACGGCATCGAGCGCCAGCGTACTGCGCCCCAGGCCTTCATCGCCGACAATCAGCTGGCGTTGCCCTTTGCCGATCGGAATCAGTGTGTCGATAACCTTGCAACCCGTATATAGCGGCTTACTGACATTACCGCGGTAGGTGATAGGCGGTGAAAGGTGTTCCAGGGTCTGTCGTTTGGTGGTTGGTGGTGTTACCCCGCCGTCCAGGGGAAAACCCAGTGGGTCGATAACCCTGCCCAACAGGGCGTCGCCAACCGGCACATCTATGGTTCGGCCCGAACGAAATGCCTCGGTGCCGGCAGTGAGGCCTGATTTTTCGTGCAACAAAACCACGCCGATGAGTTCACTGGCAAGCTCGAAAATCAAGCCATGGCTACCGTCGCCGAAGAGAATGATTTCGTCCATGGCGGCGCCTGGCAAACCACTGATCCAGGCGATTCCATCGCCGACGGAGACCACACTGCCCAATTCCGAGATGTGGGCCTCGAGCTGATAATGCTCGAGCCAGTCATCAACGGTTTTACCTAAACCGGCTGCACTATCAGCTGGTGGATTGTTCATGGCCCAGATCCGCAAAGCCCTTAAGCTCGTCCTTTACATTGAGATGCATCACCCAGGCGCCAACGATTAAGCGTAATCCGGCTATGAGTTCGGAATCCTCCTGGTACTCGGGTTCAATCGACTGTGCGCAAAGTTCGGACAACTTTTCCTGCAGTTGCTTTTTCTGCACGTCGGACAACGCGAAAGCGCTGATGACGGATACGTTGTTTTCCGTCGACTTGCAGTTATCTCGCAGGTTGGCCAGCTGCTCCTGGTCCAGCTGATCGAAAGTCTGTAACAATAAATCGAACAATTGCAGTTCCTGTTCGGGCCCTGAAATCTTGCGCAGTAAACTGGCCGCAAAGCGGGCGCCCTGCTGGTGTGCATTTTGCTGGTATTGCTGCCGGGTTTCAGCCTGGTGGCGTTGTTCGATAACCGCGGCTTTTTCTCTTTCGCTGCCCAGTTCCTGTTCCAGCTGTTCGAGTTTGGTTACCCGCTGTGCCTCGATCTCCTGGTGCAGCGCTTCCCGGGCCTGTTGCTTCTCGCGCTCCCAGTCTTCCATTCGGCCCTGGTATTGCCGCTCCAGGTCAGCGCCTTCGGCTTTTAGTCTTTCCGCCTCAGCGAGCTTCTGCTCGATTTTCTGCTGGCGTTGTTGCAGTGCCGCGAGGACAGGACGGTACAGGAATCTTTTTAAAATCCACACCAGCACCAGGAAATTTATGATTTCGAGTATGAATGTTGACCAGTTGAGTTCCAACAGATTAGCTCCGGTATTTCGAGGCCGTTTACGGCAACAGGTATTCGAGCAGCGGATTGCGGAACAGGATTATCAGGACGATGACCAGCACATAAATTGCCAGTGACTCGATCATCGCCAGTCCGATAAAAAGCGTGCGCATGATGGCGCGCTCGGCTTCGGGTTGTCGCGCCAGGGCATCCATGGCGCGACTGATAGCCCAGCCCATCGCAATAGCGGGAAACATGACGCCTATCGAAATACCGAGAATCGCTGCAACGGTAGACGCCATGGTAAAAGTAGAAAGGTCGGGCATGATTTACTCCTTGATCTTGTTTTGCTTAAGCTGTTGAGATTGAATGCCCCCGGCGACATAGACCAGGGCGAGCATGCCAAATATATAAGCCTGTACCAGCGCTTCGATAATATGCAGCATGAGAATAGGTACCGGAGCAAGAAATCCCGCAACCAGCAATACCAGCAAGGCGGCCATTTCCAGGCTCATCATGTTACCAAACAGGCGCACCGCCAGGGCCACCGTGCGGGTGATTTCACTGACGATATGAAAAGGCAGTAAAATCGGGCTTGGTCGCAGGTAATGCGTCAGGTAGTTTTTTATTCCCTGTATACGTATGCCATACCAGTGTACCGACAGGAACACGACGATAGCGAGCGCAGATGTCGCCGACAGATCCCGGGTAGGCGAATGGACGCCGGGGATCAGGCCGCTAAGATTGTTTATTACCAGGAAGATCCACAGGCTGCCGATAAACGGGGTTAATTGTTTTACCTGCTGTGGTGCTACATCGGCAACCGCATTTTCAATGATAGTTACCAGGGCTTCAATCGCCGTTTGCACCGGTCCGGGGCTGTCGGACAGGCGTTGCGTTACCAGCCAGCAGAACAGCCCGAGTGCAAACAGGATAAACCAGGTGGTGATCACCGTAGTGGTGATCGCCAACGGGCCAATAGCAAAGACCGTATTGATTTCGAGACCTGTCTGATCCATCTTTAGTTACCGCTTACTCCTTGATATACAGATAAACATTCATGCCCCCGACCATTACGCCGAGGATGATCAGGCTGGTCGTCCAGCGCACCGAGTAGCCCGAAAACTGGTTGTCGATCCAGTTTCCGAGGTAAGCGCCACCGATTACCGGTAACACGAACAACAGGCCGAGCATGCCTGCATAGACGGTTTGTGCGATCAATGTCGGACGCTCCTTTTCGGCTTTTTGAATGCGCCGGGCCTGACGTTCGACCTGATTTTTCAGCTTGTTTTCAGAACTCATCGTGGCTATATGCTACCCCGCTACGCCTCAATTCCCACAAACGTTTAATGACTTCTTCCTCCATTTGGCGCAGGCTTTGTTTCTGAGCATGCAGCCGGGTTTCCTCGTTGAGGAACTGTTCGGCAAGGACGGCACTGATGCGCCCGTAATCGCTGTCGATAAGAAAATGCCGGGTCGTCAGGCATAGCCGGTTATCGTGAAAATATAACAGTGCTCCCGCGGTCGCAACGTATAGCCAGTCATCTTGTGGCGTCTTGAAGCGGCATAAACCCATCGCCAGGGGGGTCATGAAACGATCGTGACCCGGTAATATGCCGAAACTGCCGCTTTTGTCTTCGCCGACAAACGAAGTGACGTCCTCGTATTGTTCCCTGTGTGTTACGTCCTGCAGTAAGACCGTGATTGATTTCATGGCTGCCGCATCGTCCCGCGCATGTAGCACTGTTCTTCCGGCAAATCGTCATACTGCCCCTGCAGGAACGCTTCGCAATCGGTCAATACGTCATCCAGTGCAACCGAGGTACCGGCAATCCCGGTGTGTGACGCGGTCACCCACATCGGTTGCGTCAGGTATCGCTGTAACCTGCGGGCCCGCAGGACCAGCAGTCTATCCGCCGCGGATAATTCCTGAATACCGAGCATTGCAATAATGTCCTCCAGTTCATGAAACCGGGCGAGGTGTTCGCGCACACCCTCGGCGACAGCGTAATGGCGTGCTCCGAGGGTATAGGAATCCATCATTTTGCTGGTGGATTGCAACGGATCTACCGCGGGATAAATACCTTTGCCGGCCTGGGTCCGGGTGAGTATGACCTTGGTGTCGAGATGACTGAGGATGGCATTCACCGCCGGGTCCGTCATGTCGTCAGCCGGTACATATACCGCCTGCACCGAGGTGATGTCCCCATGCCGGGTCGATATGATCCGGTCTTCCAGTTCGGCCAGTTCACTGATCAGGGTAGGTTGATAACCGACGGTGGCAGGCATGCGTCCCAACAGGCTCGAAACCTCGCTGCCAGCCTGGATGAAACGAAAAATGTTATCCATGACAAGCAATACTTCCTTTTGCATCGTGTCACGAAAGTACTCGGCATAGGTGAGCGCCGATAAGCCCACCCGGAAACGAACCCCTGGCGATTCATCCATTTGACCAAAAACCAGCAAAGACTGCTGCATGACTTCGGCAGCCTTCATTTCCTCCCATAATTCATGCGCCTCCCTGACACGTTCCCCGATGCCGGCGAAAACCGAGGCGCCATTATGTAAAGCAGCCACGGCGTGCATGAATTCCATGATCAAAACGGTTTTGCCAACACCCGCACCGCCAAATAATCCGGTTTTCCCGCCTTTGACAAAGGGGCATAACAAATCAATGACCTTGATGCCGGTGGCGAGAATTTGATTGCTCGCGGTCGTTTCCGATAGCATCGAGGGCGGCGCATGTATGGTGCGAAAAATATCGGTATTTAAGGCGGGACCGTCATCCAGCGGCTCACCGAACATGTTTAACACGCGTCCCAGGCAATCGGGACTTACCGGTATATTCAATGGTGCGCCGGTATCGAAAACCTGCAAGCCACGATGTAAACCGCTGGGCCGGTGCAGGGTAACGGCCCGAATATGCTGTTTGTCCAGGTGCTGATGGACCTCGAACAAGTAGGATTCGCGGCCGTTACGGGCAGTTAATGCTTGTCTTATCGGGGGTAGTTGAGCGCAGGCAATGACGACGACCGGGCCGTGCACCTCGGTAATCGTTCCCAGCGGGTTTGTCTTAGGGTCTGTCTGCAAAATGCTTTGCCTGATCTGAATCTGGGACCGATTTTAGATGCTAAACCGGCGCATGTTCTTGTCTCATGTCAAATCACTATACACAAAACATGGCCATCCTGAGTGAGGAGATTAGCGGATTCGCGTGGCCAATCGCAATTCAAACCGTTGGTGCGTGGTGAATCGGTAATACAGGCGCATAATTGCCTACCGATGAGCCACTTCTTGAGGGAAATCAAAATTCCGCGATCTGATTCGTGTTTACTTTGCATCTCCAGGATATAGAGTTCATAAGGAAACCTGTAATATGCAAACTCGAAGGATTCGACCGATATCATCAGTGTGCCCGGGCACGATAATGTTCCTTTCCCTTACGTCACCGGCATGCGTATCATCCGCTTTTATCGTGACCGCATTGTCGTACATTTTCTCACCGATTTAAGATCATGGCTAAAGCAACTAAAGCAAAAGTCGTTAAAGGAACGCTCAAGTTACGTCGCCTGGGTATTGACACCTATCGGGAAAACGTCGCTTATCTGCATCGGGAGTGTGAGATTTATCGAGCCGAGGGTTTCCAGGCGTTGTCCAAGGTAGAGATCTGTGCAGATGGTCGACGCATTCTCGCGGTGTTAAATGTCGTCGATGATGACAATATTGTTACGCCCGCCGATCTGGGATTGTCCGAGGAAGCCTTCGCTAAATTAGGCCTGGATGAAGATCACCTGGTTAGTATCGATCACGCCGAACCACCTGAATCAATGAATGCGGTGCGACGTAAAATTGCCGGCGATCGACTGAGCCAGGAAGACTATCGCGACATCATCGGTGATATTACCGACCGGCGTTATTCAAAAACCGAGATCGCGGCTTTTCTCGTTGCCTCGGGACAAACGGATATGGACCGTGATGAAGTGTTTTATCTGACCCGGGCCATGCTGGAAGTGGGTGAACGACTGGACTGGAATGAAGCACTGGTAGCGGACAAGCATTGTGTAGGCGGTATTCCCGGCAACCGCACCTCCATGCTGGTAGTGCCGATCGTTGCCGCCCACGGTATGTTAATCCCCAAGACTTCGAGTCGAGCCATTACTTCACCGGCAGGTACCGCCGATACGATGGAAGTCCTGGCTAATGTGGAACTTGATATAAAAAGCCTGCATGACATTGTGCGTAAGCACCGGGCCTGCCTGGCCTGGGGAGGGACGGCCCAGTTATCACCCGCCGATGACATAATGATCGCCGTCGAGCGACCCCTTGGTATCGATTCTCTCGGGCAGATGGTGGCGTCCATTCTGTCGAAGAAACTTTCCGCGGGTTCGACCCATTTGCTGATCGATATCCCGGTGGGACCCACCGCAAAGGTTCGCCGCATGGGACAGGCCCAGCGCCTGAGGAAGCTGTTCGAGTTTGTCGGTGACCAGATCGGGATTCATCTGGAGGTCGTGATCACGGACGGTCGACAGCCAGTTGGTTTTGGCATCGGTCCGGTGCTGGAATCTCGCGATGTGATGCAGGTGCTGCAAAATTCCCCCGATATGCCAAACGATCTGCGGCAAAAATCGTTACGTCTCGCGGGTCGGGTACTCGAGTTCGATCCGGATGTTCGCGGCGGCAATGGATATGCCATCGCGCGTGATATCCTGGATTCCGGTCGAGCCCTGGAAATGATGAATAGCATTATCGAGGCCCAGGGCGCGCAAAGCGAAAACTTCGCTCTGGGGAAACTTACGCATGAGTCACTCGCACCCGCAGACGGTGTGGTGGTCGATATCGATAATTTGCAGTTGGCGCGTATAGCCCGGTTTGCGGGCGCTCCCATGGATAAGGGCGCAGGTGTGGATTTGTTCAAAAAATTAGGCGACAGGGTTGAGCAGGGTGAACCCCTGTATCGTATCCATGCGCAGTATCGTGCCGACTTTAATTTCGCGCTTTCCCTGTGCGAGCAAAATAATGGTTATTTGATTGGCGAAGAAAACCAAATACCCAGGGCATTCGTGGAATTCTGATGCTGCTCTGTTTTGATGACTATGAAGTCCAGTCTCGAGCATTGGCACAAGCCCTGGATATGCCCTGCCATACGATCAATCGGCACCGCTTTCCCGATGGCGAAAATAAACTAAGCCTGCCGCCCGGCCTGCCCGGGCATGTCATATTCTGCCGTAGCCTGGATCATCCCAATGAAAAACTGCTGGAGTTATTACTGGCTGCAAAAACCGCGCGCGAACTGGGCGCGAAAGTGCTTACCCTGGTAGCGCCCTACCTGTGTTACATGCGCCAGGACAAGGCGTTCCAGCCCGGAGAAGCCGTTAGCCAGCGTATCATCGGCGATTTTCTCGCCGGGCTATTCGATAACGTCATTACCGTAGACCCGCATCTGCATCGTATTCAGTATCTGCAACAGGCAGTTCCGGCAAAGCAGGCCGTGACCCTGTCGGCCACCTCGTTGATGGCAGAATATTTATCCGGGCGCTATGAGAATCCAGTATTGCTCGGCCCTGACAGCGAAGCAGAACAATGGGTGGCCGCGGTCGCTGAACCCAACCAGTGGCAGTATGCAGTCTGTCAGAAAATACGCTCGGGCGACCGGCAGGTCGAAATCAGCTTACCCGAAATTGATCTGCACGAGCGCACTGTCGTACTGGTGGATGATGTCGCAAGCAGTGGTCAAACGCTGGCGGTCGCGACCGGGAAATGCCTGTCAAAAAGTGCGGCGCATGTAGACGTGCTGGTTACCCATGCGCTATTTGCCAGTGATGCAAGACAGCGCCTGCTGGCGGCGGGTGCGCGTAACATCTGGAGCACCGACAGTGTTAGCCATGCAAGCAACGTTATTCCTTTGCAGGGGTTGCTTAAAGACGCGGTACTGGGTCTGGCATGATTTCTATGAAGCTGATACGAACCATAGCCGCTACATTGCTATCGAATCGCGGCGTCAAGCGGACTTGTTTATAAATAGAGTGGGAGCATAAATGCATATTGAATTTCATGGTGCGGCAGGCGAGGTTACCGGTTCCTGTCATCTGATCACGGTGGCCGGGCAGCGGGTACTGCTTGATTGCGGCATGGTGCAGGGCGGTCGCCTGAGCGAGGCGCGTAATGCGATGCCGTTTCCATTTGATCCTGCGGCGATAGACGCGGTCGTACTGAGCCATGCGCATATCGATCATTCAGGACGCATCCCGTTCCTGGTCAAGTCGGGTTTCAAGGGGCCGGTGTATACCCAGAAAGCCAGTCGTGACCTTTGCCGAATCATGCTGAAGGACTCCGCATACCTGAATGAAAAAGAAGCGGAGTGGGAAAATCGCAAGCGCGAACGCAAGGGATTAAAGCTGATCGAGCCCTTTTATACGGTGCAGGATGCACAGGCGGCCATGGGTCAATTCAAGGGTATCGATTACGGGGTAAAGAAAAAAATAGCCCCCGGCATAACGCTGCGCCTGTCCGATGCCGGACATATCCTGGGTTCAGCGATCGTCGAGCTATGGCTCGAGGAAAATGGCGTTCGCCGCAAGCTTGTTTTCAGCGGTGATCTCGGCACTCCGGATAAACCCATTTTACGCGATCCCAGTTTCATCGAATCCGCGGACTTCGTGTTAATGGAAAGCACCTATGGCGATCGCCTGCATCGATCCGGGGAGGAGACTTACAGGGAGGTCGTTGAAATTGTCAGGCAGGCCGAGAAGGCGAGGGGGAATATTTTAATCCCGGCGTTTGCTGTCGGACGCACCCAGCGCCTGCTCTACGAATTTGCGAAGCATTACAGTGACTGGAATTTAAACCGATGGCAGATTTTCCTGGATAGCCCGATGGCAATAGAAGCGACCGCAGTCTATACGAAGCATACCGAGTTGTATGACGCCGAGTCCAGGCAACTATGGCAACAGAACAAGCAGCACCCGCTGCTGCCCAATCTGCATTTGTCACGTACCGCCAACCAGTCGATGCAGCTCAACAAGATTAGTTCCGGTGCCATTATTATCGCCGGTAGCGGCATGTGTACCGGTGGGCGTATCAAACACCATCTCAAACACAACGTCTGGCGCAAGCATTGCCACGTAGTGATTGTCGGCTTCCAGGCACAGGGTACCCTGGGGCGCCAACTGATCGACGGTGCCAAACATATCAGGTTGTGGGGAGAAACGCTGCGGGTGAAGGCCAAAATACATACCGTGGGCGGGTTGTCGGCGCATGCCGATCAAGCGGGACTGGTGGACTGGTATGGGCATTTTAAAAATCGACCACCACTGACACTGGTGCATGGTGAACCCCGTTCGATTCAGGTGTTGGCTGAACGTATCTGGAAAGAGCTTGGGGTACGCGCACATGAAGCCCGACCGGGTGAAATGATTGACCTGCTTGAACCTCGAAAATCTATTTAAGGTTTAAATTTATTGTAGTTTCCGGTTAAGCAGAAGGCTGACGTTCATCTGCTGAGCGATACCCGTATGAGCGAGCGAAATGCATGCGGGCGAATAGATGAATACTAATCTGTCAAGCTGCAGGATACTGCGCATCCGCCTGGTCGAATGGAATTTCTACCGTCACTTTCAAACCACCCAAACCGGATTCGGAAAACGCTATAGAGCCCTGGTAGGTAGTGATGATATCGTTACAGATTCCGAGGCCAAGACCATGCCCCGCCACGGTTTCGTCCAGCCTGACACCTCGCTGCTTGATCTCTTCCACCTGCTGGATATCGAGACCTGTGCCGTCGTCTTCAAAAATCAGCGTCAGCTTTCGCTCGGTAACCTTGATTTCGAGTGCTGCCTTGCTCGAGGCGAATTTGCAGGCGTTGTCCAGCAGGTTGCCTGTCAGTTCGAGCATATCGTCGCGATCGAGTTCAAGTGGATCGGCAAGATTTTCACAGGCTAATTCAACCTGGATTCGCGGATAGATTTTTTCCATGACTGCAATCATGAAACGCATTTCGTCGGCAATAATAAAATCACCGCCTGCTTTCGATGATCCAGAGATCTTCGCGCGTTTCAGTTCACGTTCCAGAATTCTTTTGATTTCCGCCAGCGGTTCTGCCTGCGCGCTGTTTTTGTCGTTTTCCTGTTGCAGCGACAGCAATTGAATGGGGCGCTTGAGCTCATGCGCCAGGTTGCCAATGGTATGTCGTGTGCGCTCGATCCGGTTACGCAAATGGTCAACCAGTTTCTCGATCTCGCCTACCAGGGGTGCAATTTCAAGCGGAATCTGCAGGTCCGCTTGCTGGGTTTTGCGCTGGCGGAGAGATGATAAATTCTGCCGTAACCAGGTGAAAATATAAAACGACTGGCCAAGAATCCGCTGCTGTAAATAGATCAGAAGCATGGTTACCAGTAGCACCAGGGCAAGTGCATAAAAGGTATACCGGCGTAGCTGCTGCTGGATGGGTTCTATATCCTCGGCCACCCAGATACTTATCGCCTGCCCGTTTTTCCGGATCTGCTGGACCCACACCAGCCAGCTCTCGTCCCCCGGGCCCGGGGTGAGATAATGGCCTGCAAATTCCGCATTGCCAGCCGTCGAGGGAATATCGGTATCGAACAACGATCTTGATACCAGGTTTTGACCATCGACGCTGACCCGGTAATAGTGACCCGAGCGCACGCGATCATAAACGGCCGACATTCTGCCCGGCATCACCTGCCAGCGCTGGTCCGGGTCCTGTTCGACTGCGCTGATCAGGCTTTCAGCATCATGCACTAATCGAGTCAATACATAATCCCGCAGCAATTGCTGCATAAAGAAATACATGATGATCAACAGGACCGACATCACTATGATCATATTGATGGTCAGGTTTCGGGTAATCTTGTTTTTCAGTGAATACATGTGTGCAGTCCGGATCGAAGCTACTGGTCCGATAATCGATAACCCTGACCGCGAAAAGTTTTAATCCATGATTTACCCAGCAGTGCACGTAAGCGGTTTATGTAGACTTCGATGACATTGCTGTCTTTGAGCTGCTCTTCTTCATAGATATGCTCGCTCAGTTCCGTTTTGGATATGATCTTATGCGGATTCAACATCAGGTAGCGCAGTAACCTGAATTCGATTGCGGTTAGCTGGGTCTTTACCGCCTGCGCCGAAGTGACTGTCTGGTTATCGATATCCAGCACCACGCCATCGTATTCAAGGTGATTGTCTGAATGACCGAAGCGGCGACGCAATATGGCCTCGAGCCGAGCCGTCAGTTCCTCGAAATGAAACGGTTTACCCAGGTAATCATCAGCGCCCGCCTTTAATCCGTCGACCCGGTCCTGCCAGGAATCCCGCGCGGTAAGAATCAGCACCGGGGTATCGAGTTTTTTTGCGCGCCAGCTCTTCAACACCTCCAGCCCCGATTTTTGTGGCAGGCCGAGGTCAAGAATAATGCCATCGAAGCTCTCCTCCAGCGCGAGAAATTCTGCATCAACCCCGTTATCGACCCATTCGACGACAAAGTCCGAATTGTTCAGCCTGGGTTTCAGATATTCAACCAGTGCCACGTCGTCCTCGGCCAGCAGCAATTTCAATCCTCAACCTCCAGCTTCAGCAGCGATCCGTTACGAGCGTCGATTTTGAGTTCGGTTACCCGACCATCGGCACGCAGCGTTTTCAGTTCATAGATAACCGTTCCATGCTCGCGTTCCGCTTCCAGGTCGAGCAGCTTGCCGTATTGTTTTTCAGGGTATAACGACAAAATAGATTCCAGTGAAAGTAGCTCGCCCCGCCTGACCAGTTCGCGAATTTCATTCTGGCTGATGTCTTCTCCCGCGCGGACGGGGGAATTAATCATCCCAGCGGCCAACACCAGGAATAATAACGTCGTCTTCATCGAACTGACCTCGCTCGGCTTGTTGGTGGCAGGCATTACATTGACTTAGTGAGCTTACCTTATCATTCGCGCGAATGAACCTCGAAGGAATTTCATCGTGTTCGTGGACGAAGTAGGGCAGTTCAGTAATTCGTAACGGTGCCTGGTCGCCGAGATTTCTGAACAGTTTTTGATATGAACGGGAGCTGCTGGCCTTGAGCAGATATTTCTCCAGCGCCTGTCTCGTGGTCGCATCAACTTCCGCGTTTTCACCAAAATGGTCCTCCAGGCCGCGCATTATTTTCTGCCAGCTTGCGGTGGGTAGTAATTGCGCGGGATAGGCCATGTGACAGCTCCCGCATTCGTCTACATAAAGTGGGTTCTGCTTTGCCGCTGTATACCGCTTGCCGTCTTCGTATTCCACCTCTGCGGAATCATGTTCCTCGTATTCGTCGTTACTCGAGGCCAGGCTTTGTCCCATGCCGTAAAAACTGAATGTCAGGATACTCGCGAGTAGCGTGTAACCCATCATCATCATTGTCCTGTGTTTCATGTTGCGATTCCTGTTGAGGTTATTGACTGGAAAGCCAGCTTAAAATGTCGGCTTTTTCCTGCGTGCTGCATTCCCGGCCAAGCGTCCATTTACAGTTGCGTAAAAACCATTTTTCGATTTTCTTCGCATCCCGATAACGCTCGGCATTAACGGATAAAGCCATGGGCTGGATAGCTTTCCCTGTTTTGACATGCTTACCGGCATTGGCAGGATTATCTCCGTGGCAACTCGTACAGCTGCGTTGGTTAACGGTCGAATTCCAGAGTTGTCGCCCGTTTTGTATGTCGACCTGATCGATGCCCTGTTGTCGATAAGTCTGCAGGTGCGTGGGCGGCTCCTGGACCGCCCGGGCGGTAGCAGAAATCATGACTGCCATGAGTAAGCAGATCGACAGCGTTGGTTTATGCTTCATGTTTTTCTCCCTGCCCTGGATCGAAATCATCCCAGTGTGCGCGAAGTTTTTTGCGTCCGGTCCACATCGCTTTCACCAGGTTCTCTCCTTCCAGTAAACTACTGAACAACACGCCAGCGACGTGCGCAAATACCAGCAGCAATGTGAAATCGGCGAGGAATTCGTGAATCTCTTCCATCCATTCCCCGTTCCACGCGGAAAACAGGGTACCGGCGAGCGGTCCCTGTCCCTCGCTTGCAATCATGACCATGCCACTGAAAGCAAGCAGCGCGATACTCGATAACAGCAATATAACCATCACTGCAGCCACCGGGTTATGCCCCAGGTAATGCGAGGCCTTGAAGGTGAGCATGCCCCTGAGGTGCGACAGCACTGCTTTCGGTGCTTTTACAAAGCGCGCAAAGCGTGCGTTACGCGTGCCCACTAAACCCCAGAACAGCCGAAATCCGATCAACAGGGTGACCGCATAACCGGCCTGTACATGAAGATTTAACCAGTCGTCCCCGGTGATAAAAGCGAGCAGAAAGAAAAGCACGAGACTCCAGTGAAAAATCCGGATCAAGGGATCCCAGGCTTTAACCGTGGATGTCGCAGTATCCTGAATAGACATAACCAGTTCCCAATAATTGAATTGATATGTATTTTAAGAACACAGGCTTAAATGAAACTTAAAAATCAATTTGTTCTGCCAGGGCAGCCTGGAATTTGTCAGCGTGCGTTAACATAAGCGTCATACTTGATTTTTTATTACTATGGGAATATATTCCCAATTATTAATTATCGGACACGGCCACTGCAACATCATCTGTTTCAATTGAGGTCGCCCATTTTCTAGGCATATGCGAAGCGGAAAGAAGAAGTATTCAGGCTGTCGAAGCGGACAGCGGTGCGCGTGTACTTTAGCCCGTGCTCGAGGTCGCGAGATACTCGCTTGAAACGCCTGCTGCCGGAGCATTGCAAGCTATGCCGCCGACAGCCCGTAACCGGGTGGTTCAGACCGCGCCACCCGGATAGCAGGCATTCGCTACCACGTAACAAACGTGGAATAACTGGTCTGCTGATTTTGCTGGCTGCCAATAAACCTGCCGGCAACTACTGTAATTTCTACCACGAATTGCCGTAATTACTGCCTCGGTTCATCCCGATATCCTCCCTGATATAGGTAGTTTACCCCTTCACTATCGGGGTTTGCCCCATATTTCTATTGCGATCCACTCTTTAATATTGTCCCGGTGAAAATTTAACACCTGGTGCTTCAGCAGTTTTACGTTCTGAATTTACCAGGGCACGAATCAGCGTCGACGCAATACATGGCTGGTCGTGAATTTCGAATTCGAGAATGTGGGGTACAACCATGAACGCAATGAGAAGGGGTGACGCGATGAATTTCAAAACCAGGGGATTGATCGCGGCGGTTTTCGCCGTGCTCTTCGTGCCGCTCAGCGCGAGCGCCCAGGAGAGCAGTATCAACGTGCAGTGCCCGCAAGATACGCTGATACACCCGGACACCGATTCCAATCCCGCGACGCGTTCGGACGGCATCAAGTGCCAGCACCTGGCGGCGGGCGACGGCATGGTGACCATGGCCGATAATTATCGGGACGCCAACGGCACGCTGACGGGCGCCGGCAAGCCGCTGTATATCTTCAGCTTCGCCGACCTGCCGCTCCCAGCTGACGCGGAATATAGCCCTGGCGATCCTGTGCCTCTAGCAGAGTATCCCGGCTGGGTCATGGAGCAGGGCATACTGAAGGCCAACGCGCCGGCGCCGACGATCGTGGTGGATGAGGACGACGAACTGTTCCTGTCGCTGACCAACGTCGGCATGGCGATGCGGCCCGACCTGTTCGACCCGCACACCGTGCACTGGCATGGCTTCCCCCAGGCATCGTCGGTTTTCGACGGCGTCCCCGACGCGTCGATCTCGATCAACATGGGCGCCACACTGACCTATTATTATCAGGCCAAGGACGCCGGCACCTACATGTATCACTGCCACGTCGAGGCCGCTGAACACATGCAGATGGGCATGCTGGGTAGCCTGTACGTGCGGCCCCGGCAGGACAAGCTCGCGGATGGTGCCGATCTTAGTGACGCGTTCGCCAGCAACGCCGCGAATGTCGCCCTTGGCGGGACAACACCTGCTCCGTCCATAGACACGGGCGCCTCCCATGTTTCCGGCGCGCATTACGCTTTCAACGACGGCGACGGCACAACGCGTTACGACGTCGAGGTCCCGATCCAGATCGGCTCCTTCGACCCGGATTTTCACGACGCCAGCTTCAACGTGCAGCCGCTGCCCTTCGCCGGCATGCGCGACCGCTACTTCCTGTTGAACGGCCGCGGCTACCCCGACACAGTTGAGCCGGGTGTGCTGACCACGGTCGATCCGCTCGGTTACGAACAGGAATCGCAGCCCGTGTCCAGCCTGATCACGGCCGCACCGGGTCAGCGCATCCTGCTGCGCATCTCCAACCTCAACGTGACCCAGTTCAACACCATCGGCACCAACGGGTTGCTGATGGAAGTGGTTGGGCTGGACGCTCGCCTGTTACGCGACGATGCGGGCAACAACATGTATTACAAGACCAATTCGCTGACCCTCGGCGGTGGCCAGTCGGCAGACGTGATCATCACGGCGCCGTCGACAGCGGGTACTTACTTCCTCTACAGCAAAAACCTCGACCAGCTGGCCAACGACGCCGAGAACTTCGGCGGCATGATGACCGAGATACGGATTAATTAGGAGAGCGGCAATGACTAAATTCGAGCCAAACAAGTTCAGCACCGGGATGGCCCGGCTATTAACGGTCGTCGCGGTGTTGACCAGCCTGCTGGCGCCGGCCATCGCGCGCGCCGGGATCGACGGGGTCGCCGGATCCAGTTTCAATCTCAGCGCTAGTGAGGGCTATATCTCCATCGCCGACGGCGGCTCCATTTATTCCTGGGGCTATAGCACCGGTAGTTCGATGCAGCTGCCGGGGCCAACGCTGATCGTGACCCAGGGTCAAACGGTAACCGTAACCCTCAACAACAATCTGCCCGCGGCCGCAGGCAATACGTCGATCGTGTTCCCGGGGCACCAAATCATTGCCACCGACGGCGGTGTGCCGGGGGCACTAATCCAGGAAGCTGCACCTGGCGGGTCCGTTGAATACACATTCATCGCTGACAAACCTGGCACCTACCAGTACCACAGCGGTACGCGCCCCGAGTTGCAGGTGGAGATGGGGCTTTTCGGCGCCCTGATCGTCGTGCCAGACGCGGATAGCGTCACGACAGCCGGCTGCGCGCTAGGGCAACCGGCCTACGGCCACCCTGGCACCTGCTTCGACCGTGAATACCTGTTCCTGCTGAGCGAAATCGATATCGATGTCCACCAGGCGGCGGAGCAGCAGGCCGGCGGCACCGCCCCGATTGATGTCGGCCCCGGACCGTTCCACCCGGAGTACTGGCTGCTCAATGGGCGCGCGGGACCGGACACCATGGCCGCGGCGGGCACGGACCTAATGCCCAGCCAACCCTATAACTCGCTGCCGCGCATGCACCCTGGCGAACGGCTATTGCTGCGCGTGGTCGGGGGCGGACGCGACCTGCATCCCTTTCATACCCACGGCAACCACGCCCGCGTACTGGCCCGCGACGGCCGCCTGCTGCTGAGCAAAACCGATCCCACCAAACTCGCCGGGCCGCTGCTGTTTACCATTCCTTCGGAGCCGGGCGGTACGGTCGACGCGGTGTTCGAGTGGACCGGCAAGGACCTGGGTTGGGACATCTACGGCACATCGCCTGGTATCGCCGTGGCCAATGCGGGCTTCGAGGATCCAACTCTTTCCGGCTGGATCAAAAGTGGTGGTGAAATCCTTCAACCGAGCAACCCGCTCAATCGTACCGAGGGCATCCAGAGTTTCCGGTTCAGGAGTGACGGCAGCGTTGAGCAGCAGCTCGGCGATGTACTGAAGGAGGGGACCTACAGTTTGCGCGTCGATGTGGGTGACCAAGGTTCTACCACTATTTTCATTGCGGACTACCAGGTGCAGCTTGGGGTCATGCAGGGCACGACCTTTGTACTGCTCGCAGAAGACAACGATTATCTGAGTCCGGACCAGGGATTCCTGACCTCGACCGTGGAATATACTGCGGCCGCCGGCGACCCGAGTCTGGGTCTGCCACTGGTGATTCGACTGATTGCTACTAACACTTCAGCGACCGCCTGGGTCCTGTTCGACGATGTGCGCCTCGACTACGCTACGCACGATTGCGATACGCCCGGTGGCTATCATAGTGTCGTCACCGATCCTAACTATCTGGAGTGGTGCGACGATCACGGCCGGCCAATCCCGGTAGAGTTGCCCAACCTGACCTCGCTGGCATTCGGCGGCTTCTACAGCGGTAGCCCCTACCTGGGCGCGCTGGGCAGCCTGCCTCCCGGTGAGGGTGGGCTCAATCCAAATGCTGGCTTCGCCTACATGTGGCACTCCCACACCGAGCGCGAACTGGTGAACAACGACGTATTCCCCGGCGGACTGATGACCATGCTGATCATCGAAGCTCCCTCGGTAGAAATAATTGAATGAGGCGGAGAAACGACATGAGATGGACAATGAATAACATGCTAAAAACAGCCGCTTTTGCTGGTTTGCTGCTGACCGCGAGCGCTGCGCACGCCGTCGACGTTTATTTGCAGGCACAGCCCTTCAACAAGCCCCTGACCTTGCCGGATGCATCTGTGGTTAATGTCCCCATGTGGGGCTTCGTCTGCGACCCCGGCGCCACAAGCAATCCGGATTGCGTTCCATCGGCAACGGGGTCGCCGCAGATCAATGCCATCGAGGGCGATAATCTGAACATTCATCTTAGCAGCGTTCTGCCGGTACCGACCTCCGTCGTGATCCCGGGCCAGGCGGGCGGTGGAAACCCGGTAATGACCACCGACACACGGGGAAGGTCCCGTGTGCGGTCGTTCACGGACGAGACTCTGGCAACCAGCCCGGTTATTTACAACTGGACCAACCTTCGCGCCGGAACCTACCTGTACCAGAGCGGCTACCAGCCGTCGCTGCAGGTCCCGATGGGCCTTTACGGCGCGCTCGTGGTCAATGCGGGCGCAGATCAGGCCTACCCGGACGTCGCCTATGACAAGGATGCCGTGCTGCTGTTCAGCGAGCTAGATCCGGTGCAGAATGCACGGGTCGCCGCCGCCTCGGGAATACCGACGCCAGATTGCGTGTCCTTGGCGCGATATGTCGCGGACGGAACGGTTGGCTACCCCTGCACGATCGACTACAACCCGACCTATTTCCTGGTCAACGGCGAAACCGCACCAAATCTGGCGAACCTGGGACAGACTATCGACAGTGACGTGCTGTTGCGCCTGCTGAACGCCGGTTTGCGTACGCATATCCCATCCATCGTGGGCCTGGAGCTGACCCTGGTCGCCGAAGACGGAAATCGTTATCCCGGGTCAGCGCCACAGCAAAGTCATGCGTTGCTGCCGGCAGGCAAGACACTGGACGCTCTGGTTAAGATACCGGCCGATAGCGGCTGCGTGCCTACCAATGACACCACCTGTGCATACGACGGCCTGGCACTGTTCGATCGTTCGCAGTCATCCAGCAACGAGAATCTGCCGAACGGCGCTTCGCTGGCGAACCTGTTTCCGGGCGCGGTTATCCCGTTGCCGGATCCGGTCGCGGGTCTGGCCAAGGACGACACCTATGCCGTCCCCGAAGACTGCGGTTTGACCCCAAGTTGTTCGTCGCCATGGTCGTCGACGTCTAGCGTGCTTGCTAACGATACCGGGCTGTCCGATGCAATCATCGTCAGTAGACCTGTCAATGGCAAGCTGATGTGCGGGTCGCTTGAAGGAATTTGTGCTAATGGCAGTTTCACCTATACGCCGAACGAGAACTTTTCCGGTACCGACAGCTTCACGTATAGCGCCATCGATGGCACTAATACCACCTATGGGGCCCAGGTCACGCTCAACGTGTCCTTCGTCAATGACGCCCCCGTGGCCGTTGCCGATGGCCCTTATACCAATGCCACCGGGACTGGCATCACGGTCGATGCGGCTGCCGGCGTGCTCGGCAACGACGCCGACCCGGAAGGCGACACGCTGACCGCGGTAATCGATGAAACCATCCCGGTCCCGGCCGGGCTCACGCTCAATGCCGACGGATCGTTTGAATATACGGGCGGCACTACTGACACTTTTAACTACTTCGCCGTGGACCAATTTGGTCTGCAAAGTGCCTCCTCCGTGCCGGTCGAACTGAACATCAACCCGGTCGCCAACATCGCGTTGACCGTGCTCGACGGTGCAACACCGACCGTAGCGGTGACAGACTACCGCTGGCTGGTGCAGGAGGACGCGACGTTCCACAACGATCCGGGCGCGCCTGACGCCCTCATCGACCAGCAGTCGCTGAACTTCCACAGGAGCTACATGCCGATCGTCGCGCAGGGTAGCGGACCGACAGAGTTCGCCGAGGTCGCGCTCGACCCGGCCAAGCACTACTACGTCTCGGTTTTGCCGAGCGACGGCGCGACTGGCGATGGACACTCGATTGGCGGCGCGCAGATCCCGCCGGGCGCTACCGCGGCCACCGTGTACGTCAACAAACAACCGATTCCAACCGCTCAGATCAGCGTGCTGGTATTTAATGACAACTTCCCAACCAACGGCGCCCCCGATGCCAATGAGCCGGGCCTGGGTGGCTTCGAGATCGTTCTCGAGGACGCCGGTGGCCGCTACGGCATCTCCGGCGGCACCATGAGCCAGGACGCTTTCGGCGTGCCGTTGAAGAACTGGCTGGACTGCGCACCGCCGGCTACCGCGGGCGTGATCGTCACCTGCCCGGATGGCAGCGCACTGATCAGGGACCTGCCCCCCGGCAAGTACGGCGTCATCGCGGTCAAACCGCTGGGCGGAGCGAGCTGGGTACAGACCTCGACCATCGAGGGCAGCAAGGTCATCGACGCCTGGGTGAAGGCCAACGAGCCGGAATTTTTCCTCGAGTTTGGCGGCCAGGCACAGCACGCGTTTATCGGTTTCGTCGACCCCGCTACGACGGTGCCCCCGGTGGCCGGAACCAACAGTATCAGCGGGCAAGTCACTCTGCTACATGACCCGCGCCCACCGGCGCAGCTGGGAACCTTCGAGACCGGCTCCTATGACGCGCTTGGCTACACCCGCGCCTGGGTCGGGCTGAATGACGTCGCCGGCGACGGCGCCAACATCCGCACGGTTCACGCTGAGCCTGACGGCACGTTTACTCTCGACGGTATTCCCAATGGCAACTACCAGCTTGTCGTCTGGGACGACTACCTCGACCAGATCATCGCCTTCCAGACGGTGGATGTCGCTGGAAGTAGTGTTGAACTCGCGGCTCCCATCGCGGTCAACGCCTGGTTTACGCGCACCGAGCACAACGTGTTCCTCGACATGAACGAAAACGGCGTTCTTGATGCCGGCGAACAACCGCTGTCGGAACAGGCGATCAACCTGCGCTGGCGCGACGGCACCGTCAACCAGTCGTTTCCGACTGACCTGGATGGTTTCGTGCCCTTCGACCAGACCTTCCCGTTCTTCTCCTGGCAGGTGCTGGAAGTCGACTACACCCGCTTCAAGGCGACCGGCCTGACCGTGACCGTCGATGGCGGCGGTGACGTTAGCGGTGGGCCCTATCCTGGACTGCTCTTTCCACAGGCGCAGGGACCCTGTAGCCAGGATGACGTCGATAACGAATGGAACGGCTGTACAGTTCTAGGGGCCGCCTACGCGAACCCTGACCAGAACACCCAGACCGGCCCGGTGCTGACCCAGGCCTTCCAGAATTTCCCTGGCCAGACCAGCATCTACAACTGGGGCAAGAAGCCCTACGCGGTCGGTGAAAACGGTGGCATCTCGGGCATTGTCTTCTACGGTTCGACCCGTGGCGAGAACGACCCGCGCCTGACCGTCGGCGACCCCTGGGAGCCGGGCGTACCCGGCGTCAAGGTGCGCCTCTACCGCGAGGTAGCGAGGGAAGCACCTTTCAATGTCGCCGTGGCCAATGCGGGCTTCGAGGATCCAACTCTTTCCGGCTGGATCAAAAGTGGTGGTGAAATCCTTCAACCGAGCAACCCGCTTAATCGTACCGAGGGCATCCAGAGTTTCCGGTTCAGGAGTGACGGCAGCGTTGAGCAGCAGCTCGGCGATGTACTGAAGGAGGGGACCTACAGTTTGCGCGTCGATGTGGGTGACCAAGGTTCTACCACTATTTTCATTGCGGACTACCAGGTGCAGCTTGGGGTCATGCAGGGCACGACCTTTGTACTGCTCGCAGAAGACAACGATTATCTGAGTCCGGACCAGGGATTCCTGACCTCGACCGTGGAATATACTGCGGCCGCCGGCGACCCGAGTCTGGGTCTGCCACTGGTGATTCGACTGATTGCTACTAACACTTCAGCGACCGCCTGGGTCCTGTTCGACGACGTACGCCTCGAATTGCAAACCGACACCGCCCTCTCGCTGGTGGCGGAAACCACTACCGACAGCTGGGACGACTCGCTGCCGACAGGCTGCCCCGGTGAACTGGATGGCACAGACCCTTTCGTCGACCAGACCCTGGGCATCGCCAATCGAGATCGCTGCTATGACGGCTGGCGCAACTGGAACCAGGCGCGGCCCGGTGTGTTTGACGGCGGCTACGCTTTCAACGACATTCCGGCCGGCAATTACGTGGTAGAAGTCGTGCCACCCGCCGGCTACGAGCTGATTAAAGAAGAAGACGTCAACGTCGGCTTTGGTGACACCTTCGCTACCGTGGCGGTATCTCCGCCAGCCGGTGGTCCAGGTGTGTTCGAGTTCCCAGACGCGGCCACGGTCGCGGCAGCACTGGCGCCCGAACCCGGCATCGCTCAGCCACCCTGCGTGGGCGATCTGCGCGTGGTGCCTGAAATCATGAGCCTGTTCCCTGATGCAGCAGAGCCTGCACCGTTTGCCGACGCGCTACGGCCGTTGTGTAACCGAAAGCAGGTTGTGCTTTCCGACCAGGGCCAGGCGGCTGCCGACTTCCACCTGTTCACCACGACCCCGGTCGCCGGACAGTACACCGGCCTGGTGCTCGACGATATTTCCAACGAGACCAACCCCGCATCGCCTGGATTCGGCGAGAAGTGGGGCCCTGCTAACCTTCCAGTATCGTTACGCGACTGGACCGGTCGCGAGGTATACCGCACCTACGGCGACGCATTTGGCCGCTACAACGGTGTGCTGCCCTCGACCTTTACCGCGAACATCCCGATACCGAGCGGCTATTCGCCGTCGATGATGACCGCCTGCATGAACGATCCGGGCGACGGCGCTACTGACCCGCTGAAACTGGCGAGCTACGGCACCGCCTGCTACACGGCGCAATTCATGCCCGGAACCACCACTTATCTCGACACCCCGATCCTGCCGCAGGCAGCTTTCGCGGGCGGCTTCAATCCCGCTGACTGTAAGGCGCCCACCGGCACGCCGGTAATTGCGTCGGTCGGTAACGATGATGGCAATTTCGGACCGCTGATTGAACCTGGGGGCACCATCGTCATCTCCTCCGCGGGACCCTCAGTGACGGTAACCAACCCGGCCTACGAGGGACCATTGGCACCCGCGCCTTACAACCTGCCCACAATCGTCCGCGACTTCGGCTTCGGCGCCGGCGGCGGCCCCAACAGGGGCACGGTGGAGCTGGTTGAAAACGACGGTACCCGGCACACGCTTGTTACCCAAAACGGCGGCCAAGGCTGGAATCCGAACGTTATCAGGGCGATTGCGCCTGCTGACGCGATGTCGGGAACGCTCGTGGTCACTCGCGGAGACGGTGTGAATAGCGGCAATGTCTCTGTCAACGCGGTCACCGTGACCGTCGGCACTGAGACGCCCATCCGCGTCGCTGCCGGTGGCTCGATCCAGGCTGCGATCGACACAGCGGCTCCGGGCTCATTGATCCTGGTCGAATCCGGCACCTACAACGAACTCGTCGTCATGTCGAAGCCGGTGCGCCTGCAAGGCTCCGGCGCCAACACCATTATCAACGCGGTCAAGCGCCCCGTAGAGAAGTTACAGGCCTGGATCGATAAGGTCGCGGGTCTAGTTGGCAGTGGAGCGGTCAGCCTGCTGCCCGGGCAAAATGCCGATTTGCCGACCGAGCGGGGCGCGGGCATCACTGTGCTGGCGAGGATCAACGGCGGTTGGAACACGACTAATGCGCCGCGCATCGACGGCTTCACCATCACCGGCGCGGACAGCGGCGGCGGCATCTTCGTCAACGGCTATGCGCACAACCTCGAGATTGCCAACAACAATATCATCGGCAACTCGGGATTCCTGCATGGCGGTATCCGCGTCGGCCATCCGTTCCTGCCTGACGTTGGCCTGCAGGCGAACGCCAACGGCATCATCGCGTTCAACAACAAACTGAACATCCACCACAATGCGATTGCGCTGAACGGCGCCATCGGTGAGCAGAGCATCGGTGGCGGACTGGCGCTCGCGACCGGAACGTTCGACTACACGGTCTCGCATAACTTCGTCTGTGGTAATTACGCCAGCGGCGACGGTGCCGGCATCGCTCACCTCGGCCAGAGCAACTCCGGCCTGATCGAGCACAACCAGATCCTGTTCAACCAGTCGTTCGATCCGACCGCGAACCCCTCCGGTGGCGGTATCTTCATCGGTGGCGAGCCACCCGCACCGCCCGCGCTCACGCTCGGTACCGGCACAGTCTTTGTCGATGGCAACCTGATCCAGGGCAACCAGGCCGGCAGCGGGCACGGTGGCGGCATCCGCACCCAGTTCGTCAACGGCAGCGAGATTGGATTTACCCAGACCAATGGGAATCCGAGGCAACCTTGGCTGCTGCGTTTCACCAACAACATGATCGTCAACAACGTGGCCGGCTATTCGGGTGCGGGTATGTCGTTGCAGGACACGGTCAGGGCCGTGATCAATAACAACACGATCGCCAACAACGACAGCACTGCGACCGTGGGCGGACTTATCGTTGGGGGTGTCACTGCGCCGCAGCCGGCGGGCATCTCCGCCGAGCGCCACAGCCTGGCGCTGGCCGCGGCTCTAGGTGAGCCAGACGGGTTCTCCAGTCCGTTGCAGCTGGTCAATAACATCGTCTGGCACAACCGGGCTTTCTCCTACGACGGCGCCGTGCTGCAACCCGCACTGGCCCCAACCACGGCCGGCGGCTGCGCTGCCGGGGCGAGCTACTGGGATCTCGGCGTTCTGGGTGAAGACCGATTGGCCCCGGAGCTGAAACTCGAACCGCGGCGGTCGATCCTCACCGACAGGACGCTGTACCATCCTGGTTTTGCTAACCTCGAGGGCGACCCGGACTTCCTCTCCGGGTACTGTAACGGTGCGCGCACTCTGAGCACCCCGGGTCCGATGGGGGTCCAGGCGGCGTTTGGCGAGGGCGGCAACCTGCTCGACGTGCGCTACGGTCCGCTGACGCAGGAACCCGTACCAGACTGGTCGCTTGAAACTGGACTCTGGGATTACCACGTCGGGGCCGATTCGGTGGGGTTGAACAACGGCGCCACCATCGCCAACTTGAATGGCACAAACCCGCCTTCTGCGCTCGACTTCGACGGTGATGTGCGGCCGCAAGGGGCTGGCTTCGACCGTGGTGCCGACGAGCTGACGCCTTGATGAGGTCATCGAAGGGCTGTGCGGCTTTAATGCGCTGATAGCAGCAATGCGGCTTGCGGAAGACTCCGTAAGCCGCAATGCTTTATACCTGATCGGCAGGACGAGTGGAAAAAGAGGAAAAGGAAGATGCGACAAGTAATGAACGTAACAATGATGATAACCGGTGCCTGTAGCAGGCCTCTCGCGGTATTACTCGGCGGTCTAGTCCTGATCGCTGTACTGGTATCCGCGACGCCGGTGCTCGCGGGCCAGGATTCTGCCAGCCTTGCCGTGGCGACTATCGCCGCGCCCGAACCTGACCGCCACCCGCGCGAGAAGACCTACATGAAACGACAGTGGGGTGTCGAAGTGCTGTACGTGCGCCAGACTGCGGCTGGCTACATGCTCGAATTCCGTTACAAGGTGCTGGACCCGGAAAAGGCGAAGCCTCTGTTCGAGCGCCAGACAAAGCCGTTGCTGACCCACGTCGAGACGGGATCAAAATTCGTGGTGCCCACGCCGGCCAAGACCGGCGCGCTGCGCAATTCCGATCTGCCGCTGGCCAACCATACCTACTGGATGTTCTTCGCCAACCCCGCCAAGCTGGTCAAGCCGGGTGAGCACGTCAACATCGAAATCGGCGATTATCTCGCCGAGAATCTAGTCGTACAATAAGGGATTTCAGGAGAACCATGATGTCGAAGAAAATATTCTCTGTTGCGCTCGTGCTCATGCTGGGCGGAGTGGCGCTTTATTTTATTTCACCGTTGGACTACATATATCCTGAGCGGAAACAGGCGCGGCTGATCGATCAACTGGTCGAGCGTAACCTCGATGCGCGCGGTGGCGCAAGCGCCTGGGAAGCGGTGTCCACGCTCCAACTCAGCGGTCGCATCGACGTCGGCCAGGGCATGAACCTGCCCTACGTACTGGAGCAGAAGCGCCCCGGCAAGATGCGCCTCGAGTTCGTCTTCGACGGCGAGACCGCGGTGCAGGCTTTCGATGGCAAGGTCGGCTGGAAAGTGCTGCCCTTCCTCGGGCGTAGGCATCCCGAGCCGATGACCGAAACCGAGTTACGCGCGGCGGCGGGCACCTCCGATCTTTACGGACTGCTGTTCGATTACGAAGCGCGCGGCCACACGGTGGAGTTGCTCGGGCAGGAAATGGTTGCGGGTCGCGACGCCTATAAACTCAAGGTGATCCTGCCCGGCGGAGCCGAGCGCTGGGTCTATCTCGACGCCAAAACTGCGCTCGAGATTAAGGTTGAGGCGTTGCGTACGCTCGCCGGACGCGCGCGGCGCGTCGAGACCTTTTACCAGGACTGGCAGGCGACAGAAGGCTTGCTGATCGCGCGCCGCCAGGAAACGCAAACCGAAGGCGACAAGGAATCGCACTTTTTCACCGTGGAGCGCGTGCAGGTCAACCCGACGCTCGCCGACGACCGCTTCCTGATGCCGGCAACTGCCGCGGGTGTGCGGCAGCAGTCGTTATGACTTTGACTCGGCGATTCGCGGGCCTCGGACTGGGGTTCATTTGCCTGCTCACCGGTACCGGTCTTGCCTGGGGACAGCAGCCCGTTGCGCCAGCGTCAGGGCACGACCATGCGGCGCACCAGCAGCTGGCGCGGATAGACGGACAGATCACGTTGGACGAACACGCGGCGCATCGCGCGGCACTGGCAACGCCCGGTTACTCGGTGAGCACGCAACTTTACACGGTACCCGACGTGGCCCTGGTCGACGAGTCCGGCGCCAGCGTATCGCTGCGCAGCCTGTTAGACTCGGGGCAACCGGTCGCGGTCAACTTTATCTTCACCACCTGCACCACGATTTGCCCGGTGATGACCTCGATTTTCACGCAGATGCGCCACCAACTGGGTGAGTCCGGGACCGGCATGCGCCTGGTCTCGATTTCGATCGATCCGGAGTATGACCGGCCGGGGAAACTCAAGCAGTATGCCGAGCGCTTCGGTGTGGGCCCGGGCTGGACCTTTCTGACCGGTGACGGTGCCGATATTGCGCAGGTCCTGCAGAGCTTTGACGCCCTCAGGGGATCGAAGATGAACCATCGACCCCTGACCCTGCTGAAGCGCCCCCGCAGTCCTGACTGGATCCGCATCGACGGACTCGCCAACGGCGAAGAACTGGCGCAGGAAGTCACGGCACGACTGCTGAATTGACCTTGAACGCGCGGCTGTCTCCGGCTCGCGGTGGGTTGCCTGCGATTGCAACTGTTCTTCTTTGCATACTTATCAGCCTGGTATCGATCCCTGCCATGGCGGATGAGGACGTGGGTCGGCGCATTTACCGGCAGGGCATTGGTCTTTCCGGTGAGCCGATAACCGCGATCGTCAGCGGCGATGTGCCCGTTCTCGGCACCCAGTTCAGCTGCCAGAGTTGTCATGGTCGCAGCGGTATGGGTACCGCCGAGGGCGCTTACCTCGTGCCCCCGATCGCGGGTCGTTTCCTCTACGCGGTTTCTTCCCAGCCCCCGCGGCCGGCCTACGACCAGCGGACCCTGGCACGGGCACTGCGCACGGGCGTGGACTCGGCCGGTCGCGCGCTCGACCCACTGATGCCCCGTTACCTGCTCACCGACGACGAGGTGGCGGCGCTCGCGGTTTACCTGCGCGGCCTGTCCAGTGGCCCCGAACCGGGCATCGACGACAAAACGATCCTCCTGGCCACGGTGGTGACCGACGAGGTTGACGCGGAGGTACGCGACGCGGTGCTCGCGGTGTTGCAGACTTTTGTCGAGGAGAAGAATCGGCAGACGCGACTCGAGAGTGAGCGCTGGAACCGTGGCACGACACCCGCAAGCAAGCTGCCCACGCTGTACCGCGAATGGGCGCTCGACGTCTGGACCCTGACGGGGCCGAGCGCGGGCTGGGACGAGCAGCTCGAGAATCACTATCGTCGCAACCCGGTGTTTGCCATGCTGGGCGGATTGAGCACCGGCTCGTGGAACCCGATCGGCCGCTTCTGCGAGCGCCACGAGATACCCTGCCTGTTCCCGGCGATTGACCTGCCGGATGCCACGGCAACCGATTTCTACACGCTGTATTTCTCGCGCGGGCTCGACCTCGAGGCGGACCTGATCGCGAATCACATCGCGGCGAACCCGCTGCCAGCCGTGATCCAGGTCTACTGCGCGGCAGCACCGGCGCAAGCGGCGGATCGCCTGGGCGCGGCGCTGATGGCTAAGGGTGTCAGCGTGCAGAACCTCGCCTTCGCTTGCTCGGATTCGGTGCCGGTGGACGCACTGGCCGCGCGCCTCGCCGCCACTCCCGGAGCCGCCCTCATGCTGTGGTTGCAGCGCGACCAGTTGAGCGGACTTGCACAGTCAATGCCGGCCGCGCGCATTTATCTCTTCTCGACCCTGCTCGAGCTTCAACTGGAGGGTGTGCTACCGTCGGCTGCAGCGCCGGTATTCGTCGCTCATCCCTTTCGACTGCCGGGCAAACCCGATTCGGCGGTGTCGCGGTTCACCGTGTGGGCGCGCACGCGCGGCATCGAGATCCGTTACCCCAGGCTTCAGGCCGAGGCTTTCTTTGCCTGTTTCGCCATCAACGATGCACTCTCTCACGTGCGTCGCTACCTGGTTCGAGACTATATGCTCGATACGCTCGATCACGCCCAGGCGCTGGCGGTCTATGTCCCGATCCACGCCCGCGCCACGTTGGGCCCGAGGCAGCGCTTCCTCACCAAGGGTGGCTACGTGCTGCCCATTGTGAATGGTCGCCCCGAGACGAAGGATGCTACCTGGATCCTGCCCTGAGCCATGTGCCCGGCATCGAGATTCGTTGTTCCCGGCTTTAGTTCGAGGCGTACTTCTCGGGTCTTGTCGTAGTCCTATCCCTGCGCTCCCAGGATCGATTCCTGGTGCTGGATTCTGAACTCAACATGCTCGATCACGCCTGGCGGATAGAGAGTCTATGTCCGCATATGTCAGCGATCTACTTTCAGCTCCGAGCGTCGCTTTCTGTTTTAAAGCGATAGTTTTATAATTTCAAAAATAAAAAAAACGTCGAAATTTTGACTAAAGTAGCAAAATTTTCACGAAATATTCATGTTCGTTTGGTAAATTTACAGAAAATGGGATTCAAGCAGGAGTAGAATTTTCAAAACTCTCTTTAGTTTTCGTCTTTTCCAGTTCGAAGATTTAATCTTTATGAGGATGATGTCCAAATGGATGCTTGCCTGATTGGCGAGTGATTCGAATCGGTAATTATGCACATCCAAAAACAAAAAGGATTTGTTTCAACGTTAAACCTGTCACCCGGTCACGGGGGCGAGGACTTCATTAATCTGCGTCAAGCCATATTGGCTAAAGCAGGAGTAATGAGCAATTTCACGCCCGAGAATCAAATTGATGAGTATGACGAGTCAATCCTGACTTTTAAAAATAATTTCCAGGCACTCAGTTTCCTGGTCAATGCTTTTCGCACTGCAGTCAGTTTGAGTGAGAATTCCGAGACAAAAATCAGTCTCAAGTCGAGCCTCTGCACTGGCGAATACTTCCTCCATCAGAATCAAATTTATGGCGACGCGGTTAACCTCGCAACCCGGCTCTCCTGTAAATCACGGGCCAACGAGTTGTTGGTATGTGGCATAGATCTACAGATTATCGATGCATTTGTCGATAGCCAGCCGGACGTGATCTATTGCCTCAGAAACCCGGAGCAGAATTGTGTCGCCATCCATTTACTGGATAATGATATCACCAGCGGGAGAGCCGCAAACAAGGTTCTCCAGCTTGAATGTAGGGATATATCGAAGGCATTCACGTCGGCACGGAATCAACAGATTTCTATCGGTCGCGCAAAGGATTGTAACATAGCGATCGATAGCGATGACGTTTCCAGGCACCACGCCACGATAGTCCTGAATTATGGCAGTATTTTTATCGAGGATCACAGTGCCAATGGAACCTATCTTTATTTCGATAACCGGGAAATATTTTTGACCAATGATTCAATGAAGCTGGTCAGTGACGGTTATATTTCCTGTGGGAGCGACAGTCAGTCCGGCAAAGGCAGCTCCGATATCATTTCGTATGTGCTTTGTGGAGAGGCTGCCCTGGAAGACAGTCGGCAACATGTTTGATAAACAGGGCATACAAGAGTTAACAGAGGGACAGGTTTATTTTGATTCGTAAAGTGATAGCCGGTTAACAGATTAATACCCAACTAGTCAGGAGAATACTCCAACAACGCCATCAGTGAGATATTCAGCAGAAGTTAAACAGGATCGAGATATCAAAAAATAAAATATGGAAATTAAATCAATATACATTGCCGATCTGCAGCAACTTTTTACCGATTGCCTGGTGACAAGACTGCAATCAACACAGCAGTTTGAAATCCTGGGAAGCAGTCAAAGTGGTGCGGCTGCCTACAGTGAAGTAAAGGTATCGAATCCTGATCTGCTGATTACGGATATAAACCTCGAAGACATTAGCGGGATTAACCTGATTCGAAAAATTAAAGCCGGTGGACTGCCGACCAAGGTCATCCTGCTGTCTTCTAAGATCTGTCCTGCCGTGATCCACAAAGCGCTCAGCGCCGGTGTGGATGGCATAATTTTGAAGACTGATAGCTTCTCGTTACTGATCGAGGCGATTTCGGTAATTCATCAGCGAAAGTTTCTCAGTCCCGGGATATCCGATCCATTAGTCAATAACTTCCTTAGCTTCAACAGTGATCCATTTAGCCAGAAAACATCTCCACTATCGGACCGGGAAGAGCAGGTTGCCATACTGATCGGCGATGGTGAGAGCAGTAAGGAAATTTCGGAGATACTCTGTATCAGTGAAAAAACGGTTAGCAAGCACCGTGGTAATATACTCAGGAAACTGCAAATCAAGAATACCGCGCAATTGGTTAAATACGTATACGATAACAATTTGGTAGGTTAGTGGTCTGTGAGAATTCGGGCTGTTTTTTATCAATCAGTAACGAGCATCATCTAGACTGTGATGAAAATTTTACTGGTCGAAGACAGCAATAACCTTGCCCTCAATGTAACCGAGTATCTTGAGAGCAAGGGTTACGTAACCGACTATGCGGCAGATGGAATAACTGCCTTGAACCTGGTACTCACGCAGACCTATGATGTCATATTACTCGATATCATGATGCCCGGAATGAATGGCTTTAGTGTATGCGAGAAATTGCGTGACAAGAATGGTATTGCAACGCCAATTATCATGCTTACTGCAAAAGATACGGAGGAGGATATATTAAAAGGATTTAGCGTTGGCACGGATGATTACCTGGTCAAACCGTTTTCGCTGCCCGAGCTCGAGGCTCGCATAATTGCAATGGTGCGCAGGACGAAGCGAGCATTTGGGCTCAACGAAAATCTGGTTGTGGCTGACCTGGTATATAATCCGGGCACGATGAGTTTTAAACGAGGTGATGTCGCTCTGTCCCTTATGCCGGTTCCTCGCAGGATACTCGTCCTGCTAATGCAAAACGCGAATCGGGTGGTGAGTCGTCGCGAAATCGAACGCGAGATATGGAATGACGAGCCGCCCGATAGCGAGGTACTGCGTTCTCATATTTACACTATTCGCAGCGAAGTAAACCGGCATAGCTCCGTCAATCTTATACATACTATTCGCGGGGCGGGATACCTACTTGGTGAATCAAAAACCTAATTACAGGCTCCACAGTCGCGTCACCCTGGCATTCCTTGTTATTGCAATCGTTTCCGCGATCTCCTATTTGACGATTATGTCTGGCGTTCTCGGCAGGCTGGAGACCGCCACACTGGATACGATGCTGGGTCATGAGCTCGAGGAGTTAGTGGTTGAACTAGCGAAGAATCCCGAGGCGCAGCTGCCGGATACTGCCTCGGTAAAAGCCTATCTACAGAGTCGGGACCATCTAAGACCCGTTCCCGATTACCTTAAAAACCTGGACGCGAATGTTTATCACAAAATGCGAGTCGGGAAAAAAATCTACCAGGTCGCTGTCGTTGATTTGAACAATGATCGAATGTACCTCACGTTTGATATTACGGCCATATCGCTGAATCAATCGTTATTGCTGGTATTGTTAATCAGTGGTGGCTTGTTGATAACTATTGTACTGGTAGTTTCTGGTTTCTGGTTGTTCAGGAAGTTTCTTTTGCCAGTCAGTAATCTGGCCGATGAAGTTTCCGGCATAGATCCCAATGATCGAAATATCCATATTGAAGATAAATATCGAGGTTATGAAGTTGGAATGATTGCGCAGGCGATCGATGATTTTTTAGGCAGGCTGGATGAGTTCGTTGAACGTGAACAGTCGTTCACCGCGGCCGTCAGTCATGAGTTACGTACACCGATTGCGGTGATTGGTACGGCGACGGACTTACTCGAGCTGAAAGGGGTTACCGGGGAGCAACAGGAAGTCATAAATCGAATTAGAGAATCGACCAGCTATATGGGTAACGTCATCGAGGCGCTTTTGTTTTTTGCCAGGGGCTCGCATAAATTGTTTGAAAAAACCCTGCCCGAGTTAAGCTTGCCCCGGGTAATTATAAAAGTTTTGAGAAGCTATAAAGAGGAAGCATCGGCGAAGCAACTGAAATTGAGAATAAAGTTAAAGTCCAGGTTGAAAACCAGGATGTCGGAAAGCCATATGGAAATTATGCTGGGTAACCTGATTCGCAATGCGATCGCCAGCACCGACGCAGGTGAAATCAAGGTTACTTTATTCGAAAATGGATTTTCGGTAAAAGATACTGGCGTAGGAATCGAGCCTGGTGAAGTCGAGTTAATTAACAAATCTGGCCACCTCACTCCGAATCACTCAGGATTTGGGCTGGGACTCTACCTTGTCAAAAGTATTTGTAAGGCTTATGGCCTTAAATGTGAAGTCCAGAGTACAGTTGGGAAGGGTGCTGAATTCCTGGTTTATTTTCCTGAGAAAGTGCTTGTACAAAAGCCTGCCAGCGAATAAGCGTTTCAATTACTGACTGGCATCTTTCGAGTTCTGTGCAAAGGCTAAAAACATTTGCCTGGGTTAACAATACTGGTGCCATTTTTTATACTTGTTCAGGTAAATCTTTGCTGACCCCAGCAACATTCTGTCCTGCTTGCGCATTACCGCAATCGCGCGGTTAGCTTCTGCCTCGACACCGTTCAGTAACGGCAGCATCTCTGCAGCGATGATGCGGTCATGCCAGTCCCCGAGCAATTGCTCAAGAATTTTTATCTGCTTCAATTCACTTTCATCCGAGCCGTGACCCGGGCAAAAACAGAATGCATCCAGCTTGTGATGATATCGCTTTAGCAGTATTCGTTTCTTATGCCACTGTTCAGCCGTCATCCGCGGCTGGATGCTCATGATCTGGGATAAAAGACCTTTCAGCGCGATCGGTTTTTCGCGCAGGATAGCTCTTTCGGATAAACCCATCGATCTAATGGTAGGGACGCTTACCCGGTTATGCCTGCTTGCCTCGATGGATTTTTTAAACACGCGATAATCATTTCGGGATTTGGACTTTATTGCATTAACCAGGACTTTTTTATCGGCGAGACAAATCTCATCGAGTTCCTGAATCAAGTTTACGACAATATGTCCATCGCGAATCACGCCGATAGATTTTGCCAGCCTGCGGTAGGGCTTGAGTATTTTCCTGTTCTTTAACCCCGGATCGACCTCGTGGAGAAAGAAGTAAAGCGCGGTCAGCCGCTTCATACCGACCCTGAAATTATGAATCGCTTCTTCATCTGGACTGGCAAGAATGATTTTGAGATCCCTGTTGATCTGGCTAACGAGCTTACTGCGATATCTGTCCAGGCAATTCATTTATATAACGTCTTTTATGGCAGGCAATGACTATAAGAAACTTCGGCGAAGACATGTTTTATCCTCGCGAACTCCATCGGAAAGTGCTTGTTTCATTTGGGCACAAAAGAAAATACACCGATAACCCCGGATGATACATGACTCAGGTCATAGTCGACGTGAGTTTTGCTCTTCCCGCTGCCCGGGTACTCGCTTTATCTGCCGTTCATAGTCAAACGAACATAATTTCTCGAGCTCAGGTACAAGTCCTAGTAATATGCGCAGTTTGTGGCCGCTACCGGGCTTGTATAAGCAAGGCAGGATGAGGAACCCATGCAACGATACAAATTTCTTGTGGCTATTATTTTTTATCTACCAATGGTGAATGCGCAGGATTCAACCGCAGCGTCTCCGATCGGCTATGCAACCGTTGAGCAGGCTTTCAAGGCTTTGCAGGAAGATCCCGCGGCAGGCAGGCAGGGATACGAGGGCTGGACGATGTTCAGTCAGAAAGCCAATGGCGTATATATACTTTGGTCCTTCACCCCGGAATTTCATCCGGCTAATCCAGGCGTGGTACGCCGGGAAATTGCCAAAAATAAATGGCCAGGTAAATATCAGCATGGATGCGTTATGCAAGTCCCAGAAAGAGTACTGTGACCAGCTGATAGAAGAGTTCAGGCAGATCAACGAACGTATCAAGCGGGATCAGTCATCCGGTTCATGATCGATATGCCGATTTCGGTGCTGCCATCAAGGCCGAAACGCTATATGTAATTAAGGCCGGTAGCGGCAAGGTCGTGGTTACGAAATGTTCGCCCCGGATATATCGATGTTTACATTGGGCGACGGCTGAGTACATTATTCATGCCAGGCGCTTAAGCGCGATTCAGCTAAGGTTTGAAAATGAGTGAAACAACACAGCTACGCGTTGACGGTCAGCGCCTGTGGGACAGTATTATGTCGATCGCCGAAATTGGGCCGGGTCAGCATGGTGGCTCCTGTCGTCTCGCCCTGACCGATGAAGACCGGGATGGACGCGACCTGCTCATCCGCTGGTGCGAGGAAATTGGCTGCAGCATCAGCATCGATGATATGGGTAATATCTTTGCGCGGCGTGATGGACGTAACAATGATCTGGCACCGATAGTCGCCGGTAGTCATCTCGATACCCAGCCGCACGGCGGTAAATTCGATGGCATCTATGGTGTTCTGGCCGCGCTCGAAGTCTTGCGCACGCTGCACGACAACAAGGTCACAACCGAGGCTCCGGTTGAAGTCGTGGTCTGGACCAACGAGGAAGGCTCGCGTTTTTCCCCCGCAATGATTGCCTCCGGCGTATACGCCGGGCTGTTTGCAAAAGACTATGCCTGGTCGATTACCGACAGCGATGGAAAAAGTCTCGGGGAGGAATTAAAACGCATTGGCTATATGGGTGATATGCCTTGCGGTAGTAATCCCATCGGTGCGTTACTCGAAGCACATATCGAGCAGGGGCCGATTCTCGAGGCCGAGAACCGACAAATTGGCGTGGTGATTGGCGGGCAGGGGCAACGCTGGTTCGACCTTATCCTGAGAGGCCAGGATTCGCATGCCGGCTCGACGCCAATGCCCGGCAGGCGCGACGCCCTGGTCGCGGCGGCCGAAATTATCTCGATGGTGAAGCTGTTGGCCATGGAATATGCGCCCGATGGCGTCGGCACGGTCGGTCAAATGTCGGTTTTGCCAAACTCACGCAACACCATCCCGGGTGAAGTCTTTCTGACCGTCGATATCCGCAATCCGGACGATGCGGTGCTTGCTGAAATGACGCAAAAATTAAAGGTCTGCGTGACCGATTGTGTCGATAAACTCGGGGTCGAATGTGATATCGAAGAAATCTGGCACTGCCCACCGGTTAAATTTGATGCCACCTGTATCGCCGCGGTTAAGCAGTCGGCGCAGGCACTGGATTATAGCCATCAACGAATCGTTTCTGGAGCCGGGCACGATGCCTGTCAGGTGTGCCAGGTTGCGCCAACCTCGATGATATTCGTGCCCTGCGCGGGCGGGCTCAGTCATAACGAACAGGAAAGCGCTGAACCCGAGGATCTCGAGGCAGGTTGCAACGTGCTGTTGCATGCCATGCTGGCGCTCGCTAATAAAGAATAATCTAGCTCAGCGGTCGCGCAAAGGCTGCCCGGGTACCCTGCGATGAGCCATGTATTCGTTTGCCGCGCTAATTGTTTTAGCGGCAGGATAAATTCAAAGTCAGCGCAACCAAGCGTTTTTATTTTTATTCGATTCTGCGGCTTGTCTGATTGACGTCGAGCCGGGTAGCACACTAAAGTTGAGCCAACTAAAGCGGAGCCAGCTGCTCGAACATACATGGATGATCTGACCGGGTTCAAACCCCCGCGCTATTTGCAAAACCCGCATCTGCAGACGATCCTGAACAGCCAGGGACCGCGCCGACTGCGTGCCGGGCATATACTGAAAAACCTGGCTTCACAAACCCTGACCCTGCAAGCGGGAGATGGTACGCGTCTGCTGGCGGAACTCGATCATGCTGATACCAGCCGTTCGGCGTTGGTGATACTGCTGCACGGCTGGGAAGGTTCGAGCCGGTCAGCATACATGATTACCACGGCTGCCCACCTGCTGGCGCAGGGGTTTGACGTGTTGCGGGTTAATCTGCGTGATCATGGCGCCTCGCATCACCTCAACCAGGAATTGTTCAATTCGACGCGCTCTCCGGAAGTAGCCAGCGCACTGCGAAATTTTTTAAACGCGCATGCTTATGAGCATATTTTTCTGGCAGGGTTTTCGCTCGGGGGAAGTTTCGCCTTGCGCATAGCGGCGGACGTGGGCGTTGAGCTAGGTCTCGATGCCGCTATAGGGGTTTGTCCGCCGACCGATCCGGCACGTGCCATGGATGCTCTGAATCAGGGTTTTATTGCTTACGAGCGCTACTTCTTCAAGCGTTGGCAGGAATCCTTGCAACGTAAATTGCAATGCTTTCCGCAGCTCGATTACGCCACCGAGCTGGCCGCGGCGAAATCACTCGATGACCTAAACCGGACCTTTATTCCCCGCTACACGATTTACGACGAAGTGGATGAGTATTATGCGGCCTATGCGCTGGTGGGCGGCCGCCTGTCAGCGCTGGCACTGCCGGCCTACCTGATTGCCGCCGAGGATGATCCGATTATCCCGGTTGATGATCTTAAGCGTATTGATCCGATCGCAAACCTTCATATCGAGACCTGTCGCCATGGCGGGCACTGCGGCTTTATCGAGAACCTGGCCGCACGCAGCTGGGTGGAAGCGAGGATACTGCGAATCCTGGAGCAACACCTGGACTGAGCAATCTGGTAAAACCTGGTGGCGGGTTTTCAGGTCAGGGTGATGTAAATCATGCGTAAGGCTAAGAGTGTAAGAACCCACTTGAGGATTTTCTGAAACAGCGCCTGGGGAATTCTATAACGAATATGGGTACCCAGCAGGGCGCCGCAGATCACCCCGATGGACATGCCGAGAATGATTTCCCAGTAACTGATAAACGAAAAACCCAGTAGCGCAAACAGGACAGTTTTTATCAGGTGGGTGAAGGTCGTCATCAACGCACTGGTTACCACCAGGGCATCGCGCTGCAAGCCTTTACTGAGTAATGCCGCCTGGCCCATGGGACCGGTAGCGCCGACCAGCATGCTTAAACCGGTTTGCACCAGTCCAATAGCGACAAACTCTCCTTTTAGCGGTTTCCTGAACTCCACTTTGGGCCCCCAGACGGTGAACAGGATATAGGCGGAGATGATCAGCGGGGTGTATTCGAGGTTGATTTCCCGGGTAATGCCGGCCGCAATCAAACCGCCGCCAATAGCACCCGCGATAAAGGCCAGCACGAACTCCCAGCGCAAGAAACGCCAGCCGAACAATGCGCGACTAGAATTGGCGAACAATTGCACCATCGCATGAACCGGCACGATGCTCGCGCCAGGTAAAAACCCGGGCATGACAGCGATCAATATCATACCGCCGCCAAT
>Ga0316187_10000215_pt1 | contig 41744 bp, 29 predicted proteins | sample CroRivburrow1_MG_FD_204927 | JGI IMG/M metagenome (GOLD analysis project Ga0316187, IMG submission 204927) | Coastal sediment microbial communities from Maine, United States - Cross River worm burrow 1 | ecosystem: Environmental > Aquatic > Marine > Coastal > Sediment | place: USA: Maine...
TAAGTCTGGCCATTAACTACCGCGCCAGCTTTGCCGAGGAGATCAACACCCACGGCATTGATGGCATGATCGAACGTCTGGTGATGCGCAACACGTCCCGGAATGGGGAACATCGTGCATCTACCTCGATTGCAACATCTCCCGTGCGTGCTCGCGTGTTGATGCGGTGATTTTCTTCCCGCCCAGCATGCGGGCGATTTCTTCCATACGTTCATCCTCGCCCAGCTCCCGAACCCGTGTGCGGGTGGACTTGTCTCCGGTCAGTTTGGAAACTTGCAGGTGCTGGTGTGCCTGGGCGGCCACCTGGGGCAGGTGGGTCACGCACAGTACCTGGTGGTGTTCGCCCAGTACCTGCAGCTGCTTGCCGACTGTTTCTGCAACTGCGCCACCTACACCGGTGTCGACTTCATCGAAAATCAGGGTCGGGATGCGGGTATCCGCGGCTGCGACGACCTGGATCGCGAGGCTGATACGGGACAGCTCGCCGCCGGAGGCCACCCTGGCCAGCGGTCTTGGCGGTTGTCCGGGGTTGGCGCTGACCAGGAAATCAATACGGTCGCGGCCGTGTGCGGACAGAAGGTCGTTGCCGGCATCAGTTACATCAATCGTGAAACGGCCGCCACCCATGCCCAGCACCTGCATGCCATCGGTGACCTGGCTGGACAGTTGTGCCGCAGTTTTTACGCGTTTGCAGGAGAGCTGTTTTGCGCGCTTGTCGTAACTTGTCTGCAGCCGCTCACGTTTTTCTTCAAGGGCCTGCAGACGTTCGTCGGCCTGTTCCAGTGCCGTCAGTTCCTCGCTTAGGCGGGCTTGAAACGCACACAGTGTTTCTGCCTTGATATGGTGTTTTCCGGCGACCGTGTGCAGGGCATCGAGCCGCTGCTCAACCCATTGCAAACGCTGCGGATCGAGTTCGAGCCTGTCCTGGTAGGCCCTTAGTTGATTGACACCTTCTTCCAGTTGAATCAGCGCCGTGTTGATCAGTTCACCGGCCTCTTTAAGTGACGGGTCGATCCGGGCCAGCTGTTCAAGGTCGCCAAGGGCATGACTGATAGCCGACTGTGCAGAGTGTTCATCATCGTAGAGCCGGTTGATATGTCTGTCACAGGTCTCAAGTAATTGCCCGGCATTGGACAAACGTTTGTGTTCCTCGTGCAGTTGTTCCACTTCGCCGGCCTGGGGCGCCAGTGTTTCCAGTTCCTGTAACTGGAAACGCAGAAACTCAAGGCGTGAGTCACGGTCCTGGCCGGTTCCGATGATGGTTTCGATGTCCGCACCCGCCTGCTTCCAGTCACGGTGGATGTTGGCAAGTTCAGTCAGCAGCTTGCCATGGCCGCCGTGATTGTCGAGCAACTGGCGTTGCAGTTCTCGCTTCATCAGTGACTGGTGTTCGTGCTGACCGTGAATATCGACCAGGTGTTCTCCGAACTCGCGCAGTGACTGGGCAGGGACCGGAGAGCCGTTGATATAGCCGCGTGAACGACCTTCGCTCATGACCACCCGGCGTATCTGACACTCGCCGTCCAGTTCCAGTGACTGTTCACGCAGCCAGCTGCGCGCGCTTTCTATTGACGCAATATCGAAACTGGCGCTGATGTCGGCGCGTTTGGCGCCGTGCCGGACCGATCCGGCGTCGGCTCGGTCGCCCAGCAGCAGGCCAAGCGCATCGAGCAGGATGGATTTGCCGGCACCGGTCTCGCCGGTCAGTGCTGTTGTGCCTCGGTTTAATTCGATTTCCAGCTCATCGATGATGGCGAAGTCGCGAATGTGCAGGGACAGGAGCATCAGGGTTGTTCCGCCCAGCGCAGTTTCCGGCGCATGATATCGAAGTGGTCGTGCTGTTGCGGATGGATCAGACGCAGGTCGCGATCCTTGCGCCTGATGATTATGCGGTCACCGCCTAGCAGTGCGAAGTTAACCTGACCGTCGCAGGTGATCTGGGCCTTGGTCGTATCGTCACCTTGCAGCACGATTTCGATCTCGACCTGGTCACTGACCACGATAGGGCGGTTGCTCAGTGTATGCGGGCAGATCGGCACCAGTACCAGTGCTTTGAGGGCGGGATCAAGGATCGGCCCGCCACCCGATAGCGCATAGGCAGTTGACCCCGTTGGCGTTGAAACAATCAGGCCGTCCGCGCGCAGCGAATTAAGGAAGCGCTGGTCTATTAAAGTATCGACTTCGATCATGCGGGCAATGTCCCACTTGTGGATCACGACGTCATTGAGGGCATCGCTTTCGCTGACCGTTTGTCCGCCCCGAATCACCGACGCGTGAATCAGGGAGCGTCGCTCTTCCTCATATTGGCCGGCCAGGATTTCGTCCAGCCTTTCCTGCATCTCACCGGGAGAGACGTCAGCAAGAAAACCGAGGCGGCCCAGGTTGACACCCAGCACCGGGACGTCGGCCTCGGCCAGGCTGCGCGCCGCATTGAGCATGCTCCCATCGCCACCCACCACGATCGCCAGGTCGCATTCGCGGGCCAGATCCGCACGCTGCATAACCGGTTCCGCGGGTTGTGCAAAGTGTGCCGCAGCACTCGTGTCCAGTATCACCTTGAGACCACGTTTGCCAAGATCAGCAGCCAGGGTGGCGACAGTGTCGGCAACCCCCGGATCTCCGGCTTTGCTTATCAGTCCAATTGTGCGGAACGTGTTATTCATGGTCTGGCATGCTATCGGTTCCGGAGCGTTGCGCCAACTGTCTATTTCCGGGTGCGTTTCAGGTGTACCCGGCCTTCTCTGTTAGCACTCAGGTGCAGGGAGTGCTAAAGTTCGGGCTTGCCAAGTCCGACTAATCCGAGACGTCTGTGCCTGAACTGTCTGAACGTGCCCTGTGCCTGCTGAAAGCGCTTACCGAGCGCTATATCCGCGAAGGTCAACCTGTGGGTTCGCGCACCCTGGCACGGGAAGCCGGCCTCAAGCTGAGCCCTGCCACCATTCGCAACGTGATTTCCGATCTTGAAGAATTCGGGCTGGTCAGCTCGCCGCACACTTCGGCGGGACGTGTGCCTACCGTGCAGGGCTATCGACTGTTTGTTGACACGCTGTTATCGGTGCAGCCACTGGAACATTCCCTGCTTGACGCGCTCGAGCTGAATCTAGGCGCGGATACGGATTCAAGGGAGCTGGTAGAAACCGCCTCCACACTGTTATCAGACGTGACACGCCTTGCCGGCGTTGTGACTATCCCCCGGCGCGAACATGCATCCCTGCAGCGTGTCGAATTTCTGCCCCTTTCGGAACAGAAGGTGCTGGCGATTCTGGTTATCAGCGACAAGGAGTTTCAGAACTGCATTCTGACCATGGATCGAAGTTACAGCGCCTCCGAATTGCAGCAGTATTCAAATTTTCTCAACGAACAGTTTGCCGGCAAGGAGATTCATTCAGTACGCGCCACGCTGGTATCCGAATTGCGCGAAACCCGCGAAAACCTGAACCGTATGATGGCGACTGCGATGGATATGGCTGACCGGGTGCTGGGTGAGGCGGAGCAGGGCAGCGATTATGTGCTGGCGGGTCAGGCCAACCTGATGGAGTTTAACGAGCTGTGCAATATCACCACTCTGCGGCACCTGTTCGAGGCTTTCAATGAAAAGCGGCAGATTCTGGGTTTGCTCGACCAGTGCGTGGAGAGCGAGGGCGTACAGATATTTATCGGTGAAGAGTCCGGTTACGAAATGCTGGATGAGTGCAGTCTGGTGACGGCGCCCTACACCGTGGATGGCCGGGTATTGGGTGTGCTTGGTGTGATCGGGCCAACACGTATGGCGTATGAGCGGATTATTCCGATTGTGGATGCGACCGCTCGAATTCTCAGCGCAGCCTTGAATCCTCGCGATTAGGCCGCATATTTAACTGCCGCGTCTATAGTAACAGATTGGTTCAAACGCGTGAAATGAGATCATTAATATATCACAACTTGTTGATAACAGTAGAGGAATCAGATGAGCAACGAGCAAAAATCGGCGTCTGAGGACGACCTGGCTGTAACGCAGGACGTATCACCTGATAGCGAGTACGGCGAGGGTAACGAGATACCCGAGGGTGATCCGCAAGAGCTGCACGCACTGTTGACAGATGCGCGCAACAAGGCGGACGAGCACTGGGACCAGTGTCTGCGCCTGCAGGCGGATATCGAGAACCTGCGCAAGCGCAAGGAGCGGGACGTTGCCAATGCCCATAAATTCGCGCTGGATAAATTTGCTGTTGATCTTCTGCCTGTCAGGGACAGCCTGGAAATGGGGTTGGCCGCGGCGGATAGTGCGGAGGCAGCAAAACTCAGAGAAGGCAGCGAGCTGACATTGAAAATGCTGGCCTCCGCCATGGATAAATATAATATTAAAGAAGTCAGTGCGTTAAATGAACAATTTAATCCGGAATATCACGAGGCTATGTCCATGCAGGAACGCGAGGATGTGTCTCCGAACACAGTGGTAACTGTGGTACAAAAGGGTTACTTGTTGAATGACCGTCTGATTCGTCCGGCGATGGTGATTGTTTCCAGGGCTGCTGTGCAGCCCAGTGGCGGTCAACTTGATGAGCAGGCTTGAAAAACAACTGCCTGCCCCCATCTAGGGTAGCAATTGATACTTTGTTAAACAGAACAGACATCTGAAATCTGGGAGAACGACGAACATGGGTAAGATAATTGGTATCGACCTCGGCACCACCAACTCCTGCGTAGCAGTCATGGAAGGTGGTGAGCCACGGGTTATTGAAAACAGCGAAGGAGACCGCACCACGCCGTCCATCGTGGCATTTACCGATGGTGACGAAGTACTGGTCGGGCAGGCCGCCAAGCGTCAGGCCGTGACCAATCCGGCCAATACCCTGTATGCGGTCAAACGCCTTATCGGACGTCGCTTCGAGGACGCCGAGGTGCAGAAGGATATGAACCTGGTGCCTTATAAAATCGTCAAGGCCGACAATGGCGATGCCTGGGTTGAGGCCAACGGCAAGAAAATGGCTGCACCGGAAGTGTCTGCGCGCGTGTTACAGAAGATGAAAAAGACGGCGGAAGACTATCTCGGTGAAGAAGTTACCGAAGCGGTTATCACCGTGCCGGCTTACTTCAACGACTCCCAGCGCCAGGCGACCAAGGACGCCGGTAAAATTGCCGGCCTGGACGTCAAGCGAATCATCAACGAGCCCACCGCCGCGGCGCTGGCCTACGGTATGGACAAGAAGCGCGGTGATGTAAAGATCGCCGTGTACGACCTGGGTGGCGGCACTTTTGATATATCCATTATTGAAATTGCCGATATCGACGGCGAGCATCAGTTCGAAGTGCTGTCCACCAACGGTGACACCTTCCTGGGTGGTGAAGACTTCGACAAGCGCCTGATCGATTACCTGGCGGATGAATTCAAAAAGGACCAGGGCATTGATCTGCGCGGCGACCCGCTTGCCATGCAACGTCTGAAGGAAGCTGCTGAAAAGGCCAAGATCGAGTTGTCCTCCAGCCAGCAGACCGATGTCAACCTGCCGTACATCACGGCCGATGCCAGCGGTCCCAAGCACCTTAACCTGAAGATCACCCGTGCCAAGCTGGAATCGCTGGTTGAAGAGCTGGTGACCCGTACTATCGAACCGTGCAAGCTGGCAGTGAAAGATGCCGGGTTGTCGGTTGGCGAGATCGACGACGTTATCCTGGTGGGTGGCCAGACGCGCATGCCCAAGGTTCAGGAAATCGTACAGGAATTCTTCGGCAAGGAACCTCGCCGTGACGTGAATCCGGACGAAGCGGTTGCGGTAGGCGCCTCCATTCAGGGTGGTGTGCTGGGCGGCGAGGTCAAGGACGTGCTGCTGCTGGATGTTACGCCGCTGTCGCTGGGTATCGAAACCCTGGGCGGTGTCATGACCAAGCTGATCGAAAAGAACACGACGATCCCGACCAAGGCGAACCAGGTGTTTTCCACGGCTGATGACAACCAGAGCGCTGTAACCGTACACGTGTTGCAGGGCGAACGTGAAGTCGCCGGTGGCAACAAGTCACTGGGCCGTTTTGACCTGACCGATATTCCGCCGGCTCCACGCGGTGTTCCGCAGGTCGAGGTCACCTTTGATATCGATGCCAACGGTATTCTCAATGTGTCGGCCAAGGACAAGGGTACCGGCAAGGAACAGAATATTATTATCAAGGCTTCCAGCGGGCTGGCGGATGACGAAGTCGAGCGCATGGTCAAGGATGCCGAAGCGCACGCTGACGAGGATCGCAAGTTCCACGAACTGGCCGACGCACGCAACCAGGCGGACAACATGATTCACGCTACTGAGAAGTCGCTCAAGGATCTGGGTGAGGACAAGGTCAGCGACGATGAGAAGCAGGCCATCGACAAGGCAATCGAGGAGCTGAAAGAATCCCTGAAGGGTGACGACAAGCAGGCGATCGAAGCTAAAACGACAGCACTCGCCGAATTGTCAGGCAAGCTGGCCGAGAAACTTTATGCCGAAAAGGGTGGTGCAGAGGCTGCGGCAGCCGGTGCTGCCGAGGCTGGAAGTGCCGAGACGGCGGAGGCGGCCGGTGATGATGCGGTCGATGCTGAATTTGAAGAGGTCAAGGACGATAATAAGTAAACGGAAGTAGATGCTGCTGAAAAGTTGTCCGGGGCCGGCAGATGTCGGCCCCGGATTTTTGCCGTTGCGGTGATGGGATAACAGAAGACCCGATATGTCGAAACAGGATTATTACAAAGTACTCGGTGTTTCAAAAAATGCCAGCGATGCCGAGCTGAAGAAGGCTTACCGGCGTGCGGCGCAAAAGCACCACCCGGATCGCAACCCCGACAGCAGTGAATCGGAAGAGAAATTCAAGGAGGCCAAGGAAGCCTACGAGATGCTTAGCGACCCGCAGAAACGCGCTGCCTATGACCAGTTCGGGCATGCCGGAGTAGACCCCGGTATGGGAGGCAGACCGGGTGCCGGTGGTGCCAACTTCAGCGATATTTTCGGTGATGTGTTCGGTGATATCTTCGGTGGAGGAGGCGCCGGCCGTGCCGGACAGCGTGTCTATCGAGGTGCGGATCTGCGTTATAACCTGGAACTGTCACTGGAAGATGCCGTGCGTGGTACCACGGTAAAAATTCGTGTTCCTACCTATACGAGCTGCAAGACCTGTGATGGCAGTGGTGCCAAAAAGGGCACCAAACCGACCACCTGCACAACCTGCGGTGGCCATGGCCAGGTGCGTATGCAACAGGGTTTTTTCTCTGTGCAGCAAACCTGTCCGCGTTGTAATGGCAGTGGCTCCATTATCGGTGACCCCTGTACGGACTGTAGCGGCCAGGGCCGGATCAAGGAACAGAAGACGCTTTCCGTCAAGGTGCCGGCCGGCGTCGACAGCGGTGACCGTATTCGCCTCGCCAACGAAGGTGAAGCCGGTGAAAATGGCGGGCCCCCCGGTGATCTGTACGTGCAGATCCAGGTCAGGGAACACCCGATCTTCAAGCGCGAGGATGCCAATCTGTATTGTGAAGTCCCCATCGGTTTTTCTACCGCGGCGCTGGGCGGTGAAATGGAAGTGCCGACCCTGGATGGCCGTGTGGTGCTGAAAGTGCCGCCGGAGACGCAGTCCGGGAAACTGTTTCGTATGCGTGGCAAGGGTGTAAAGCCGGTACGCGGAAGCGCAGTCGGTGACCTGATGTGCCGTGTCGTGGTGGAAACCCCCGTCAAACTCAATAGCAAACAGAAAGACCTGCTGCGTGAACTGGAGTCCAGTCTCAAGGGCAATGGCAAGCACAGCCCGCAACACCATTCATGGCTGGACGGGGTGAAGAAATTCTTTACCGATTAGGGTGTCACGGGACACTTTGTGTTCAAATACGAGTCTGCAATCAGGATTAGAGAAAATTGTCATGATCCGTATCGCCATCCCCGGAGCCGCCGGCCGTATGGGCCGCAATCTTATCGACGCCTGCCAGCGGGCCGAAGGTCTGCAGCTGGGCGCTGCCACCGAACGTGCCGGCCACGATCTGACCGGTAGTGATGCCGGTCTGGTTGCCGGTATTGGCGAACAGGGTGTGGTCATTTCCGACAGCCTGGAATCTGTCGTCGATCAGTTCGACGTGCTGATCGATTTCACCGCACCGGCCGCCTCGTTACAGCATCTGGACATTTGCCGTCGTCACGGCAAGCGCATGGTCATCGGCACCACCGGCTTCAGCGATGAACAGAAGCAACAGATAGCGGATGCCGCCAGGGAAACCGGCATTGTTTTCGCGCCAAACATGAGCGTGGGTGTAAACCTGTGCCTGAAGTTGCTCGATATTGCGGCACGCGTGCTGGGCGATGAAGTGGACATCGAAGTGATCGAGGCCCACCACCGGCACAAGGTGGATGCACCGTCCGGTACCGCCCTGCGTATGGGCGAGGTAATTGCTGACGCACTCGGGCGTGACCTCAAGTCGTGTGCTGTTTACGGACGTGAAGGAATAACCGGTGCACGGGAGCGCAAAACCATCGGCTTTGAGACGATACGTGCCGGTGATATCGTCGGTGAACACACCGTTATGTTTGCCGCCGAAGGCGAGCGCGTCGAAGTGACCCACAAAGCATCCAGCCGTATGACATTTGCTTCCGGCGCTGCGCGTGCAGCGGGCTGGCTGATGTCGCAGCCGAACGGGCTGTACGATATGCAGGACGTTCTTGGTCTGGCCTGAAATCAGTACGAGCCATGGACACAGCCCGCCAGCTGATCGATACGCTTATCGAGCAGGATATTCTCGGGCGTACAGCCGCAGCCACTCAACTGGTAGAGACTCATGCCGCCTGGATTATTCTGACGGGCGAGTTTGCCTGGAAGATCAAAAAGCCGGTCAACTTCGGTTTCCTTGACTATTCCACCCTGGAGAAACGCCACTTTTACTGTGACGAAGAGCTGCGCCTTAATCGCCGCTTCGCCCCGCAGATCTATCTGGATGTTGTCGCCATCTCCGGGTCAGCCGAATACCCTCGGCCCGGCGGCGACGGACCGGTGATCGAATATGCAGTGCGTATGCGGCAGTTTCCGGCGGGTGGCCTGTTGAGCCAGCTGGCGGAAAAAGGCCAGCTCGAAGTACGGCATATCGATCAGCTGGTGGGGCGCGTTGCCGGTTTTCACCGGGACACGGCCGAAGCGCCGGCAGATGCTCCGTACGGTGAGGCAGAGCGCATTCACCACTGGGTCAGTGAGAATTTCCAGCATATTCGGCCACTCCTGAATACGCCCGGTGAAATCGAACAACTGGAACGCATCCGTCAGTGGACAGAGACTGAACAGCAGCGGCTCGGGCCATTGATGTTGCGCAGAAAACAGCAGGGCGCCATACGTGAGTGTCACGGCGACCTTCATCTCGGCAACATCACGCTGATCGATGACCAGGTGACACTGTTCGATTGCATCGAGTTCAACCCCGAGTTGCGCTGGATCGATGTGATCAGCGAGGTGGCATTCCTGGTGATGGATCTTGAAGACCGCGGTTACCGGAACTACGCCTTCCAGTTTCTGAACGGCTATCTACAGCAAAGTGGTGATTACGAAGGCCTGGGCATGCTTCGTTATTACCTGGTCTATCGCGCGCTGGTGCGTGCCAAGGTTGCCATGCTGCGCAAACAGCAGGCGGGGGCAGACCAGCAGGCTGTGCAGACAGCGCACGCCGAGTACCTCCAGTACACGCAGCTTGCGCAGCACAGCATCAGGCACGGCCAGCCCGCGCTATTGATTACCTGTGGCGTGTCCGGCACCGGGAAATCCACCATCGCCCGGCAACTGTGTGAAGCCGCTGGATTGATACAAGTGCGTTCCGATACGGAGCGTAAAAGGATGGCCGGGCTTGCGGCTACAGAGCGCAGCGCGTCGGCTACGGGTAAGGGATTGTACACTGCAGAGCAGACAGCAAAGACCTATCAGCGACTTGCAGATCTGGCGAGCGTTGTTCTGCAGGCGGGCTATGCGGTCATCGTCGATGCGACTTTCCTGCAGCGGCAGTACCGGGATCTGTTCCGGACGCTGGCGGATCAGAATCGGGTGCCCTTTGTGATTCTTGAATGCCAGGTGGCGGATGCCGAAATTGAACGTCGCATCAAGTCCCGGGACGCGCAGGGCGGGGATCCCTCGGAGGCCACCCTCGACGTGTTGCAGGAACAACGCAAGGCCGCGCAAACCCTGGCGGAAGAGGAAATCCCCTTTTCCATTAGCGTGAACAGCAGCAGCGGGGATATCAGGCAGGTTCTGGGTGAGCTGAAGGGCAGACTGAAGCCGGCTGCGGCGGATCATCCGCCGGGAGGCTACTTTTAGTCAGATCGATCTGCTACAATAATCGGAATTTCAGGCGGCCCTGTTATTTTTTTGACGGATGCCGCATTTTGAAGTGGGCCTACGGCCCATTTTTTGTTTTTGGTGTAAGCGAATGCCGCGCGACTCGGCCGAACTTCGCAAGCTTATTGAGCCTGCGGTTACAGCACTGGGCTTTGAACTGGTTGGCGTGGAATTCCTTCGCGCCGGACGCGGTGTGTTGCGGGTGTATATCGATCATGAGAACGGAATCGGTATTGAGGACTGCAAGGCGGTGAGCCACCAGGTGAGCGGGTTACTGGATGTTGAAGACCCGATTCGCGGTGAGTACTCGCTGGAAGTGTCGTCACCGGGCCTGGACAGACCCCTGTTCCAGGCGCGTGATTTCGAGCGCTTTGCGGGGCATGAAATCAATCTGCGCTTGTTGGTGCCGGTAGACGGTCAGCGCAAGTTCAAGGGTACATTGGCCGGTATGAGGGACGACCACGTGGTAGTACAAATGGATGATGAGGAACTGGTTGTCAGGCTGGATCAAATTGACCAGGCGCGGCTGGTTCCGGATTACAGCTCGCATCGGACGGAGGGTGCGTAATGAGTAAAGAGATGCTGATGGTGGTAGACGCTGTATCCAATGAGAAGGGTGTCAGCAAGGAAGTGATATTCGGCGCGATCGAAGCGGCGCTGGCGTCTGCAACGAAAAAACGCCACGAAGAGGATATCGAGGTTCGGGTAGCGATTGACCGCGACAGCGGTGAGTACGATACCTTCCGCCGCTGGGAAGCGGTTGAGGAAAACCCGGAGCCGGATGAAGATGACGAGGAGGAGAGTGGTTATTGCTTTCCCTCGCGGCAGATCCTGCTCGAAGAAGCGTCCAAGATCAATCCTGATATCCAGCTGGGCGAGTTCATTGAGGAGCCCATGGAGTCGGTTGAATTCGGACGCATCGGTGCGCAGACCGCCAAGCAGGTCATTGTACAGAAGGTCCGCGAAGCGGAGCGTGCGCAGGTGGTGGAAGCCTACCAGGGCCGTATTGGCGAGCTGGTCACCGGCATAGTCAAACGTGTGGAGCGTGGTAACGTATACATCGATCTGGGCGGCAATGCCGAAGCCATTATTTACCGGGAAGAGATGATTCCGCGCGAAGCGGTACGCCCCGGTGATCGTCTGCGTGGCTATCTGCACGATGTTCGCACTGAACCCCGCGGACCGCAGCTGTTCGTCAGCCGTGTTGCTCCCGAGTTTCTGGTTGAACTGTTCAAGCTTGAAGTGCCCGAAGTCGGTCAGGATCTGATCGAGATACTGGGTGCCGCCCGCGATCCGGGACTGCGCGCCAAGATTGCTGTCAGCTCCAACGATCCGCGTATTGATCCGGTCGGCGCCTGCGTCGGCATGCGCGGCTCCCGCGTGCAGACGGTGTCCACCGAGCTGTCGGGTGAGCGCGTCGATATTATTTTATGGAATGAGAACCCGGCCCAGTTTGTAATCAATGCCATGTCTCCCGCTGAAGTGGTTTCCATTGTGGTTGAAGAAGAGAAAAACAGCATGGACGTTGCCGTGGGCCCTGAGCAATTGTCTCAGGCAATCGGCCGTGGTGGTCAGAACGTGCGCCTGGCCAGCCAGCTGACGGGCTGGGAACTGAATGTGATGGACGAACAACAGGCTGCCGAGAAGTCTGAAGAAGAAATGCAGAAATTGCAGAAACTGTTTATGGAAGACCTGGACGTTGACGAGGAAGTTGCAGTCATTCTTGCACAGGAAGGGTTCTCCAGTGTCGAGGAAATTGCCTATGTGCCAAACAGTGAACTGCTGCAGATCGAGGAATTCGAGGAAGATATCGTCGAGGAACTGCGTGGTCGTGCTCGCGATGTACTGCTGACGCGCGCTATTACCAATGAAGAAGGCGCAGGGCAACCCGCCCAGGACCTTCTCGAAATGGACGGTATGGATGAAGATCTGGCCTTCACCCTGGCGGGTAAAGAGATCTTCACTATGGAAGACCTGGCCGAGCAGGCTGTTGATGATTTGATGGATATCGATGGTATGGATGAAGAACGCGCAGGCAAGTTGATTATGACAGCACGCGCGCCCTGGTTTGCCGACGAGGAACAGGGCTGAAGTCGAGGAGACACCTTTAAGATGACTGATGTAACCATACGACAGTTCGCAGACGTGGTAGGTTTGCCGGTTGATCGCCTGTTGGCGCAACTGGGAGAGGCCGGCCTGTCGATAGCCGATGCGGACGATACCATATCAGACCAGGAGAAAATGCAGCTGCTGACTTTCCTGCGCAGAAGCCACGGTAAGTCAGATGTATCGGCAGCGGGTGTCACACAGCCAAAGAAAGTGACGTTGAAGCGCAGGTCACACAGTGAGCTGCGTACCACCGCCCCCCGTGGCGGCAGTGCCAAAACCGTCAGCGTGGAAGTGCGCAAGAAACGCACCTATGTCAAGCGTGCCGATCTGCTCGAGGAAGAGCAGGACAGGTTGAAGCGGGAAGCTGACGAAAAGGCCGCGCTGCTTGCCGAACGCGAGGCCAAACTGCAGGCGGAAAAGGATGCCCTGAAGCGCGCCGAGGAAGAGGCCACGCGTAAAGTGGAGGAAGAGGCCAAACGCGTCGAAGCGGTCAGGCTACTCAAGGAAGAAGAAGCAAATCGCCAGGTCCAGGAAGATCGCAAGAAATCGGACAAAGATGCGCAGGCCCAGGCGCGCGCAGCACAGGAAGTGCAACAACAGAAGACGGAGCAGGATCGCAGGGGCAAGCGTCATGAACCCGCCGCCGACAGCCAGACACGCTATGGGCGCAAGGAACTGCATGTCGCCAAGGGCAAGGGCGGGCGCCGCAAGAAAAAACGCGCGCGCAGGTCAGGTGTTTCTATCACGCCTTCGGGCGAACACGGTTTCGAAATGCCGACCGAACCCGTCGTCCACGAAGTTGAAATTCCGGAAGCCATAACTGTTTCCGAACTGGCGCAAAAGATGTCTATCAAGGGTGCCGAACTGGTCAAGTCGCTGATGAAGATGGGTGTTATGGCGACTATCAACCAGAGTCTTGACCGGGATACAGCCACCCTGCTGGTAGAAGAGCTGGGGCATATTGCCAAGGCGGTATCGGACAATGATCTGGAAGAAGAGATCGAGAAGCTGGCGGCAGGGGATATCACTGGTGAGAAAGTGCCGCGTCCTCCTGTTGTCACTATTATGGGACATGTCGATCACGGCAAGACATCGTTGCTCGATCATATACGCAGCACACGGGTTGCTGCAGGCGAGGCCGGTGGCATCACCCAGCATATCGGCGCTTATCATGTAGATACACCCAGGGGAACTGTCAGTTTCCTGGATACGCCGGGTCACGCGGCTTTTACCGCCATGCGTGCACGTGGTGCCAGGGTGACAGATATTGTCATCCTGGTCGTTGCCGCCGATGATGGTGCAAAACCACAAACCATTGAGGCGATTCAGCACAGCAAGGCTGCCGGCGTGCCCATAGTGGTGGCAATAAACAAGATAGACAAACCAGAGGCGGATCCCGAACGCGTCAAGACCGAGTTGTCGCAGTACGAAGTGATTCCGGAAGACTGGGGCGGCGATGTTCAGTTTATCGAGGTCTCGGCGAAAACCGGTCAGGGTGTTGACGGACTGCTGCATGCCATCATACTTCAGGCAGAACTGCTCGAACTAACCGCGGTCGAGGATTGCCCCGCTCAGGGTATCGTTATCGAATCGAGTCTGGACAAGGGGCGTGGCCCGGTTGCTACTGTACTGGTGCAAAATGGTGTGTTGCGCAAGGGCGATACACTGATTGCCGGTCAGGAAATGGGGCGTGTGCGGGCCATGTTTGACGAGTCGGGCAAAGCTATTGAATCCGCGGGGCCGTCAATGCCAGCCGTGGTGCTGGGGCTGTCCGGTACGCCGGGTGCGGGTGATGATGCGCTGGTCATCAATGATGAACGAAGGGCGCGTGAGCTGGCCGAATTCCGTCACCAGAAACAGCGCGAGATCAAGCTCGCCAAGCAGCAACAGTCCAAGCTTGAGGATATGTTCGCAAATCTGGGCAAGGGTGAACAGACAAACCTGAATATCGTTTTGAAGGCCGATGTGCAGGGTAGTGCTGAGGCTCTGCGCGAATCTCTGACCAATATTGTGACCGATGAAGTTGTTGTCAAGATTATCTCGTCAGGCGTTGGTGGTATTAATGAAACCGACGCCAATCTGGCGGTGGCATCCAATGCTATCCTGATCGGCTTTAACGTGCGTGCAGATGCAACCGCACGGCGCGTCATCGAAGAACACGAAATCGACCTGCATTATTACAGCGTGATCTACGAAGCGATCGACGATGTTAAAGCAGCTGTGTCCGGCATGCTTTCGCCGCACGTCAGCGAGGATATCATTGGTATTGCCGAGGTCCGCGATGTGTTCCGTGCACCGAAAATAGGTGCTATTGCAGGCTGTATGGTTATCGATGGTGTAGTACGCCGCAGTGCGCCGATCCGCGTATTGCGTGATAACATTGTTATCTACGAGGGGGAGCTGGAATCCCTGCGCCGTTTCAAGGACGACGTCAACGAAGTGCGCAGCGGCACGGAATGCGGTATCGGTGTAAAGAACTACAATGACGTCAAGGCCGGAGACCAAATCGAAGTCTTCGAACGGGTGGAAACAGCACGTACGGTGGAATAATCCACCAGCGCTATCATGCCAAGAGACTTTCCCAGAACCCGCCGCGTCGGCGAACAGCTCCAGCGTGAGCTGGCGGCACTCATACGCGACGAAATTGATGATCCGCGTATTGGTATGGTGAGTATTTCAGGTGTTGAGGTCTCGCGTGACCTGTCACACGCCAAGGTGTTTTTTTCCACAATGCTTACACCGGGCGAAGAACAGGACGCTGATGTTTCTTTGCAGGTTTTGCAGGGTGCGGCAGGTTTTCTGCGCCGCCTGCTGGGCCGGCATCTGGCCATGAGGCATGTGCCGCAATTGCATTTCAGGCGGGATAATTCCCTGCAACAGGGTGCACGCCTGAGTGCGTTGATAGATTCCGCCGTGCGTGCTGACAGGCACGCTGACGACGATTCTGATTCGGACAACTGAGGTATAAAGACGATTTATGGGGCGACGCCGGGTTAGAGGTCGAGACGTCAACGGCATTCTGTTGCTGGACAAACCGTCGGGTATTACGTCCAACGACGCGCTGCAACAGGTGAAGCGTCTCTTCTACGCGAAGAAGGCCGGTCATACCGGCAGCCTGGACCCGCTGGCGTCCGGGGTGTTGCCCATCTGCATGGGTGAAGCGACCAAGGTTTCCGCTTTTCTGCTGGATGCAGACAAGCGTTACCAGGTGCGTTGTCAGCTGGGTGTGCGCACCACAACGGCTGATGCAGAGGGCGAGGTGGTGGAAACACGGCCGGTGGGATCCTGGAGTGCGGAGCAGATTGAAACGGTATTTGACCAGTTTCGTGGCAGTATCGAACAGATTCCACCCATGTATTCGGCACTCAAGCATCAGGGGCAACGGCTCTACAAGCTGGCCCGTCAGGGGGTTGAAGTCGAGCGTGAGCCACGACCGGTGGATATCTACGAGTTGACCCTGACCGGGCAGGGTGATGACTGGATCGATATTCACGTACATTGTTCAAAAGGTACCTATATCCGTACGTTGGCTGAAGATATCGGCGAAAAGCTTGGTTGCGGTGCCCACGTATCTGCTCTCAGACGCAGCACGGTCGGTCCTTATGGCGACGGCCAACTGGTGACCCTGGATCAGCTGCAGGATCTGAAGGAAAATGATATGCACGCCATGGATGATTTGCTGCTTCCCATTGAGTCAGCGTTAAGTCAATGGCCGGACGTGGATTTATCTACCGATGCGGCGTTCTATCTGCAGCAGGGTCAGCCGGTTCTGGTACCCCATGCGCCGACCAGTGGCTGGGTCCGCCTGTATGAGGGTAATCGCAGCTTCCTTGGCATGGGGGAGATCCTCGACGACGGGAGAGTGGCGCCACGGCGTCTTATGAAGGGCGCCTGAGTCTGTGCGGGAGTTATTCTGTAATTTCCGAACTTTTCCGGCGCTAAGCTATTGAGACTATGGGGTTGCGCGGTTAAAATACCCCGCCTTCGTCTGGCCTGTTCGCTGGATGAATAATAATTTTGGAACGATTTTTGGAGTTTTTAGCATGGCTTTATCAACCGAACAGAAGCAACAAATTGTGAGCGAATATCAGCGCGCTGCCGGCGATACCGGCTCACCTGAAGTGCAGGTCGCGTTACTCTCGGCAAATATCCAGGAGCTGACGCCACACTTCCAGGAACACAAACACGATCATCATTCCCGACAGGGTCTGCTGCGCATGGTCAGTACACGCCGCAAGCTGCTCGATTATCTCAAGAGCAAGAATGTAAGCCGTTACCAGGACCTGATAGGCCGCCTGGGCCTGCGCCGCTGAATTCGAGCACGACTCATCTATCAATTTAACCGCGCTTTAGTCGGCGGTAAGGATTAACCAGTGAACCCCATTAAGAAATCGTTCCAGTACGGTAGTCATACAGTTACGTTTGAAACCGGTGAAATTGCCCGCCAGGCGTCAGGCGCAGTGATGGTCAGCATGGGCGACACCCAGGTGTTCGTCACCGTCGTTGGTCTCAAACGCGGAACGGACCGGGATTTTTTCCCGCTCACCGTTGATTACCAGGAACGCACCTATGCCGCCGGCACCATACCAGGCGGTTTTTTTCGGCGTGAAGGCCGGCCAAGTGAAAATGAAACCCTGTTGTGTCGACTGATCGATCGCCCCATTCGTCCCCTGTTCCCGAAAGGCTTCACCAATGAAGTGCAGATTATTGCCACAGTGGTGTCACTGGATGCGGAAATCAATCCGGATATCCCGGCACTGCTGGGCGCGTCGGCGGCCTGTTCTATCTCTGGATTACCATTCAGCGGCCCGGTAGGCGCCGCACGTGTCGGTTATATCAACGGCGAATACGTATTGAACCCGGATAGCAGTCAGCTGGAAGAGTCGGACCTGAACCTGGTGGTTGCCGGTACTTCGCACGCTGTGCTGATGGTCGAGTCCGAGGCCAAAGAACTTCCGGAACACGTCATGCTGGGTTCTGTGATCTACGGCCATGAGCAGATGCAGGTGGCTATCAAGACGATCAGCGAGCTGGCAGCCGAAGTGAATACGCCGGCCTGGGAATGGGAGTCAGCCCCGGTCGACGAAGCCCTGGGCAAGGCTGTCGCCGACGCCGGCGCAGCGGAGTTTGGCGATGCCTACCAGGTGGCGGACAAGCAGGACCGCTACGAGCGCCTGAGCGCCATTCGCTCCGCGACCATCGAGAAACTGGTCAGTGACGAAGAGGGTGGTCTCAGCGAGGAAGACGTACGCGGTGCCATGGAGAAACTGGAAAAGAACATCGTACGCAGTCGTATCATCGAGGGTAAGCCCCGTATCGACGGCCGGGACACAAAGACAGTACGTCCGATTACCGTTCGTACCGGCGTGCTGCCGCGCACTCACGGTTCCGCACTGTTTACCCGTGGCGAAACCCAGGCGCTGGTGGTTACCACGCTGGGTACCGAACGCGATTCACAGATCGTAGACGCGTTGCAGGGATCGTATCGTGACAAGTTCATGTTGCATTACAACTTCCCTCCCTATTGTGTGGGCGAGACCGGTCGCGTTGGCAGTCCCAAACGCCGTGAAATCGGTCATGGCCGTCTGGCCAAGCGCGGGATGCTGGCGGTTATGCCGAATCCGGACGACTATCCCTATACCATCCGCGTGGTCTCCGAAATAACAGAATCCAACGGTTCAAGCTCGATGGCCAGCGTGTGTGGCAGCAGCCTGTCCATGATGGATGCCGGTGTGCCACTGACTGCACCGGTAGCCGGTGTCGCCATGGGGCTGATCAAGGAAGGCGATGATTATGCCGTTCTGACCGATATCATGGGTGACGAAGACCATCTCGGCGACATGGACTTCAAGGTGGCGGGTACGGAAAAAGGTGTTAACGCCCTGCAGATGGACATCAAGATTGATGGCATCACCAGTGAGATCATGGAGACTGCACTGGCGCAGGCACATGACGCGCGTATTCATATTCTCGGCGAAATGAACAAGACAATCAGTACGCCGCGCGAAGAGATGTCTGAGTACGCGCCACGTTACATTACCATGAAGATCAATCCGGACCGTATCCGTGATGTCATCGGCAAGGGTGGTGCGACCATCCGGACCTTGACCGAAGAGACGGGTGCAAGCATCGATATCGATGATAGCGGTACTGTGAAGATTGCTTCTGTCGACCATGCTGCCGGTGAAGAGTGCCGCCGTCGGGTCGAACAGTTGACCGCCGACGTCGAGGTTGGAAGTGTCTACGAAGGCAAGGTCGCCAAGCTGATGGACTTCGGTGCATTCGTGACCATTCTGCCCGGTAAGGATGGCCTGGTGCATATTTCGCAAATATGCGAAGAGCGCGTGGAAAAGGTCAGCGACAAGCTTTCTGAAGGCGATACCATCAAGGTCAAGGTGCTGGAAGTCGATAAGCAGGGCCGTATTCGTCTTAGTATGAAAGCTGTCGGTGAAAACTAGCCTGTGCATCCCGGCATAAAATAAAAAAGGGGCTTTGCGGCCCCTTTTTTATTGCTCCGCGTAATTGCGGAGTGACAAACTGAATCAGTAAATGGCGGAACCGGCGAGCAGCGCCAACAACCCGTCTGTTGTTTCATACCGCACATTCATCAAGCCGTTGTCTTCTGTTTTACCTATATTCTGCTTGTTCCAGAGCAGCTTTCCGGTGCTGGCATGGTAGACACGCAGCAGACCACCTTTACACCCGACGGCAACCCGTTTGCTATCCGGCGAAATGTCGGTGACGCAGCGTTTGCCTTCGGTCATCGACTTGGTGATCTCCAGTTCGGTACGTTTACCGGTTTTGGTGTCCAGAAGGATGACTTTGTCAGCTTTGCCATAGGAATGTGGCAGGCCGTCGTCACCAAACATGACCAGCGAACGCTTGGGCATTACGATGGCGAAGTAGCTCAGGTCCGGTGCGACCTTGACGCTGGAAATACGGCGTGGTTTTTTCGCCTCACCTTCCGCCCATTTAAATGTCTGCTCGGTATCGGTTTCAATATCATAGATATTGCGCAGTGAAATCAGTTTGCTGCCGTCCTTGCTGAACTGCAGGGTGCTGAACTGACGGGGGATCATGAATTCGCTGTCCTGGTAGGATTCGACAACACGGCGTTTGTCACTGTCCACGTCGAGCACGGCAAACTGGTCGCGACCGACAAAGGCGATACGCTTGCCGCTGTCGGTGATGCCCAGGGCGTATATGCCGGCGTCAATGTGTCGAATTGACCGTACAATCTCGAACTTCTCAAGATCCATGATATGCAGGTCCGAGCGGTATTCAAAGCCAACCTGCTGATCATCTTTCACGGCGCTTACCTTGCACGTGTTGACAACGATGGCGGCGAATTTTCTGTTGTTGGAAGGGACAATCGGGCCTGCATAATCATGAAAACCGGTCTTCGGGTCACAGTCGCCTTTTTGTTTGGTGAGCTGCGCGAGTTCGATGCGGGCAGGGTGCTTGTCGGAGAAACCCATATAACCGCCGATGAAGTCGGGTAGCTGGACATGATCGTTGTCTATCATGCGTCCCAGCGAGCTTGGCAGAAGCAGTACCTTGCCGTCAGGATAGGAGCCTGTCAGAACAACGTCCTTGAAATTGCTGATGCCCCAGCGGCGACTGCCGACACGACCGTACTGTTCACCGAAAATGCTGTCGAGGTCATCGCGTTGTCCCATGGTTTCGACCAGGCTACCGGTTTCGCTGCTCCAGATTTTGATGCCGCCAGAGTGTTTTACCGTATCCGCCAGGGTAAAGCCGCCCGCACCACCGGTGATCAGATGTTTCCCGTCCTCGGAAAAGTGAATTGAATAGATATCGGATTCGTCAGCATTTGCTGTTCCCGAAAGCAGGGCAAAACTCAGAACGGTGGTCTTGAACAGATTTGAAAGATTCATGGGTTGTGTAGTCCTAACAATGTCATCCAGAGGGTGGCTGCCGGTACGGCCTGTTCCGGTGTGAAAGCCTGAGTAATTTACGCCAATGTATTGACGAAATAATCAGAATGACGTATCGGCCGTGGGCTGTATGGCTTGAGAGGATGCAGGGCTGTCAGCGCAGCAAAAGAGGGGTTTATACCCTGTGTTTATTTTAATGTCCGTATAAAAAATAAAATAAACAATGAAATACAGACAGGTAGTGCAGAGCAAGCGGATTCATACCGGGTAGGATTTCTTGCTCCTGGCGGAGCAGATTCGTGTCAGCGCAACAAACAATATTAATCCATTAGATAATAATAAAACTGCACTGAACTGGTGCGATTTTGGCGTCAAATCGTCGTCTCTGCTGGCGCCACAAGCCAGCAACATACCCGTTCGTCGATCCAGTAATTCGGCTTCCAGGGTACGGCTCCACCAACAAATCCAACGTGGCCTCCACATCTGCTGAGTTCAAGTCGAACACCGGGTCCGTTTTCAACAGTATCAGGTACCGCTTCGGGGGTCATGAAGGGATCGTCCAGCGCGTGCAGTATCAGGGTAGGGGTTTGAATATGTTTAATGAAATAGCGACTGCTGCAACGTGCATAATAATCGTCAACGTCACGAAAGCCATGCAGAGGAGCAGTCACCCGGTCATCAAACTGACGAAAGGTCTTCAGACGGGACAGATGGTTTGCATCGATTGGCAGGGGTAGCCGTTTTGCCTTGTTACGTGTCGAGGCACGCAGTTTGCGCAGCAGGTATGCCTGGTAGAAACGCGAGAAACCGCGTTGCAGCCTGAGTGCTGCCGTATTCAGCAGGAAAGGAACCGAGATTGCGACTGCTTTTAATACCAGTGCTTGTGCGGGGTTCTCTCCCAGCCATTTCAAAAGTACGTTGCCGCCCAGCGAAACCCCGACCACATAGACAGGGCGTTGCGGATACCGGTTTGTCAGCAGTTTGAGGATGGTATCCAGATCACCGGTTTCACCCGAGTGATAACCGCGTGTGAGCCGGTTCGGTTCACCACTGCAGCCCCTGAAGTTAAGCAGTGCAACCTGGAAGCCGCAACCGCTGAGGGAGTTTATCAAGCCAGCGACGTAGTGTGAGCGAACTGATCCTTCCAGGCCGTGTAACAGGAGTACCAGCGGGCCGTCGCTGTCTGCGCTCCAGTCCATATCGAGGAAATCACCATCGTCCAGTTCTATGCGCTCGCGCCGCAGTGGCGGTGGTCGTCGGTTGCGAAAGATATGCGGAAACAGTGTCTGCAAATGTGGCCCGGGCAGCCACCAGGCCGGTTTGAAGTTGCTGCTGACGTTTACCACTAAAGACAGCAGGCCTCACTGGTGTTCGCGGTTATTTTTCAGGTCATCCACAACACCGGGATCCGCCAGTGTCGATGTGTCACCCAGGCTGTCAACTTCGTTGGCGGCGATCTTGCGCAGAATACGGCGCATGATTTTACCGGAGCGCGTTTTCGGCAACCCCGGCGCCCACTGGATAACATCGATGGTGGCGATAGGGCCGATTTCGCTGCGTACCATTTTTACCAGCTCCGCCTTGAGGGTGTCGCTGTAGTCCACACCCTTCACCAGAGTGACGTAGGCGTAGATACCCTGACCCTTGATATCGTGCGGGAAACCGACCACTGCCGCCTCTGCGACGCCCTCGTGCAGTACCAGGGCGCTTTCCAGTTCAGCGCTGCCAAGACGGTGACCGGATACGTTGAGTACGTCGTCGACACGGCCGGTAATCCAGTAATAGCCGTCCTTGTCGCGTCGTGCACCGTCACCGGTAAAGTACATGCCGGGGTAGGTAGAGAAATAGGTGTCTTTGAAGCGCTGATGGTCACCGTAAACGGTGCGCATCTGTCCCGGCCAGGGGCGCGTGATCACCAGGTTGCCTTCTGCTTCACCCTCCAGCAGATTGCCTTCATTGTCGAGCAGTGCCGGGACTACGCCGAAGAAGGGTAAACTCGCTGAGCCAGGTTTCAGCGCCATGGCGCCAGGCAAGGGTGTGATCATGTGGCCGCCGGTTTCGGTTTGCCACCATGTGTCTACAATGGGGCAGCGTTGTTCGCCAATGACCTTGTAATACCATTCCCAGGCTTCAGGGTTAATCGGTTCGCCTACCGTGCCGAGCAGGCGTAGCGAGCTGCGCGAGGTTTTACTGACCGGGTCATCGCCTTCGCGCATCAGTGCGCGAATAGCAGTCGGTGCCGTGTAAAAAGTGCTTACCTGGTGTTTGTCGCATACTTGCCAGAAGCGCGACGCGTCTGGGTAGGTGGGGATGCCCTCGAACATCAGGGTTGTGGCGCCATTGGTCAGCGGGCCATAGAGGATATAGGTGTGTCCGGTAATCCAGCCGACGTCGGCAGTACACCAGTAGTTTTCCCCCTCCTGGTAGTCGAACACATACTTGTGTGTCATGGCAGCGAATAGCAGGTAGCCGCCAGTGGTGTGCAATACGCCCTTGGGCTTGCCGGTAGAGCCGGAGGTGTAAAGAATAAACAGCGGGTCTTCGGCGCCCATGGATTCCGGTTCACAGTCGGCGTCTACGCTTGCTGCAATTTCGTGCAACCATACATCCCGCTCCTTGTGCCATGCTATGTCGCCACCGGTCCGTTTGACGACCAGCACGGTATGTACATTGGGGCAGGACGCGAGGGCCTTGTCGGTGTTGGCCTTCAGTGGTACGGATTTGCCGCCGCGCACACTCTCGTCAGCAGTGATAACCACCCGGCAGTCTGAATCCAGTATGCGATCCTTGATCGATTCCGGGGAAAAACCACCGAACACGACCGAGTGCACGGCGCCGATACGTGTGCAGGCCAGCATCGCATAGGCGGCTTCGGGAACCATGGGCATGTAGATACAGACCCGGTCACCTTTTTTGACACCACGCGCCTTCAGCACATTGGCGAAGGTGCAGATTTCCCGGTGCAGTTCGCGGTAGCTGATTTTTTTGTCTTCGTCAGGATTGTCGCCTTCCCAGATAATGGCCGTCTGCTCGGCGCGCGATTCCAGGTGTCGGTCAACACAGTTGTAGCTGACATTGAGCTCGGCGCCTTCGAACCAGCGAATGGTCCCTTCGTTGAAGTCCCACTCCAGCACCCTGTCCCACGGCTTGTACCAGCTGACGAACTGTTCTGCCTGTTCCGCCCAGAAGGCCTCGGGGTCATCCACGGAATGCTGGTACATCTCCTGGTAGCGGTCACTGTTGATATGGGCGCTGGCGGCAAATGCTTCGGGGACCGGGTAAACCTTTTCGTGGGACATGCAGTTACTCCTGTGATCGAGGCGCCCCGGATAGCCGGGCTGGACCTGGTGCATTGTACGGAGTTTCGGAAACCGGTATCAACGTTCGGTAATCACTTGTGCCTTCGGAATTTGCTCCACCTGCCAGGAGTTAACCGCCCGTTCCCAGAAATCCGCCAGATTGCAGTCAGCCGTCTCATACTCAAGCGGCTGGCCCAGTGCGCGGAGCACAGAGCAGAGCGTTGCAACGGCATGATCTGTGGTTACCGCCCGGGCGTGGGTTTGTTTGCTCAGTTTATCCCCGCGCTCATTCACCACCACAGGCAGGTGCAGGTAGCGTGGCGTGGGGTGTCCAAGTGCCTGCTGCAGAGTAATCTGCTGGCAGGTGGAATCGAGTAAATCAGTCCCGCGCACAATATCCGTTATGCCCTGGTCCGCATCATCAACCACTACAGCCAGTTGATAGGCGAACAGCCCATCTGCCCGCAGCAGAATAAAATCTCCGGACTGTTCCGGCAGCCACTCGCTGACAGGTCCCTGTACACGATCGTCGAAGTTGACCTCAAGATCGGGTACGCGCAGACGGACAGAACGTGCTGTGCGTCCCGGCGGTAAGCCGTTACGGCAGGTCCCGGGGTAAATCCGCTTCGACCCGTCTGATCCAGCGTGTGCCTGGATCTGGCGGCGCGTGCAGCCGCAGGGGTAGGTTTGCCCCATCTGCTCGAGCCGATCCAGGGCCTCCCGGTAGAGCGCGTGTCTGTGACTCTGGTAAGTCACTTCGCCATCCCAGTACAGCCCGAATGCTTCCAGCGTGTGCAGTATACTGTCAGCGGCACCGGGCACCTCCCGCGGAGGATCAAGATCTTCCATGCGCAGCAGCCATTCACCACCCTGTGAGCGGGCATCCAGAAAACTGCCGACGGCGGCAAGCAGCGACCCGAAATGCAGGGGGCCGGTCGGTGACGGGGCAAAGCGCCCTCGATAAGCGGCGTCAGTCATTGCTTATGTCATTCCTGCTGCATGCAGGGCTCCCGTTTGCGTGTTGAAAACAAAAAACCGGCACAGGGCCGGTTTCATGACGCGGCAGGGCGAATCAAAACTCCGCCCGTGATGTATCAGCCCATTTGTTTTTCCCGAATTTCATCGAGTGTCTTGCAATCGATACACTGGGTCGCCGTAGGCCGGGCTTCCAGACGGCGGATGCCGATTTCGATACCGCATGATTCGCAGTAGCCGTAGTCTTCGTTGTCGAGCATAAGCAGCGATTCATCGATCTTCTTTATGAGTTTGCGCTCACGGTCGCGGGCACGCAGTTCCATGCTGAAATCGGATTCCTGGGTGGCGCGATCATTCGGGTCAGGGAAGTTGGCCGCTTCATCCTGCATGTGGTGCACGGTGCGATCGACCTCTTCCATCAAGTCCCGCTTCCAGGCGAGCAGAATATTGCGGAAATGCGCGATCTGTTCTTCGCTCATGTACTCCTCACCGCGTTTTTCAGTATAGGGTGCAATACCGGGTACAGGACCGGCGTGAGAAGACAATGAGGGTGGAGCAGGTTTGCGGGCAGCTTTCTTTTTCACGACCTTGGGTTTGCTGGCGGCCTTCTTTGCTGCAGTTTTCTTTACCACAGGTTTCTTTGCAGCAGGTTTCTTCGCCGCTGTCTTTTTCTTTGCGGCAACTTTCCCGGCCGGGTCCTTTTTGCCGGCTGCTTTCTTTTTCGCAACGGGTTTTTTCTTCCCGGCCGTTTTTTTCGCTACCGCCTTCCTGGCAGCAACTTTTTTCCCGGCTTTCGCCTTGGTTTTCGCAGCCTTTTTCTTGGCAGCCATTCAATCTCTCCCAACCAACAAATAAAACAAGCCGTGCTCTATAGCAGAATCCACGCTTGCAGGCAAGTATTAAACGCCGCGCGAATCCAAGTGCGGTAGTTTCAGGCTGTCTATGGGTTGAGTCAAGCGCGAAAATAACAAATTCCCGGTAGATCGATTTTACTTGTTGCCGGTTTTGTCTGTGCGGTAGGCTAATACTTCTTTTTTTGTTGTGCAGAATGACAAGACATTTTCCTGTGGGAGCGGGCTCGGTTGAGTTATGAAACCTGAAGATTGCAATGAGTAAACTGACAACGCTGCTGTTTGATGTGGACGGCACACTGGCGGAAACCGAGGAAATTCATCGGCAGTCCTTTAATAGATGTTTTGCGCAGGCTGGGCTGGGCTGGCACTGGACGCAACAGATGTATTCCGAACTACTGGCGGTCACCGGCGGCAAGGAACGTATCCGCTATTACCTGGCACAGCACCTGCCGGCATTTTCAGTGCCCGGAGATCTTGACGAGTACATTGCAGGCCTGCACGCATCCAAGACTGTGATTTATACAGGAACGGTGGCGGCGGGTAAGCTGCCGATGCGGCCCGGCGTCAAGCGCCTTCTTGCCGAGGCACGACAGGCCGGGCTGCGCCTGGGGATTGCGACTACCACGACGCCTGCCAACGTCTCGGCACTGTTGCAGCACAGTCTGGCGCCTGATGCAGAAAACTGGTTCGAAGTGATTGCAGCCGGTGGCGTTGTGCCAGAGAAGAAACCGGCGCCTGATATTTATCACTATGCCATGCAGGCCATGGATGTCAGTGCAGCTGAATGTCTGGCGTTCGAGGATTCCGAAAACGGGTTGCTTTCCGCCCGGGCGGCGGGGTTGCAGACACTGGTGGCTGTCAGCGAATACACCCGGGATCATAACTTCGATGGTGCTGCACTGGTGCTTGATCAGCTGGGCGAGCCTGGCAGCCCGTTCCAGGTGCTTTGCGGAGATGCGGGCGGACATAAAATGGTCACCGTTGACCTCTTGCAGGAACTGCACTCCTAGTGCTCCGTACTGTGTCCGCACAACGACTCGCCTCCATTACCCCGTTCTATGCCATGAAGTTGCTTGCGCGTGCGCGGGAACTGGAGGCGCAGGGACGCTCCGTGGTGCACATGGAAATCGGTGAGCCGGACTTCATAACACCACAGCCCGTTACAGACGCAGGCATTCGCGCACTGCGGCAGGGCCAAACGCACTACACGCCGTCAGCGGGGCTGCCCGAGTTACGCGAGACCATCGCGCGCCATTACCATGATCAGTTTGGCGTAACGGTTGATGCCAGGCGGATCCTGATAACCCCCGGTGCTTCCGGTGCATTGCAGCTGATACTGGCTGCGCTGGTTGATCCCGGCAGTCAGGTGTTGCTGGCGGATCCCGGTTATCCCTGCTATCGAAACTTTGTGTATTTGTATGAAGGTGAACCGGTCATGATTCCGGCAGGGCCGGAGCACGGTTACCAGCTCTCCGTCGATATGCTGGAACAGTACTGGACCGGGCGCACCCGCTGCGTGATGCTGGCCAGCCCGTCGAATCCTACTGGCACGATTGTTCCCGGTGATACGTTGCAGGCAATGCTGAGCCTGATTCGCCGGCACAAAGGGTTGCTGATTGTCGATGAGATTTATCAGAACCTGTGTTATCACGGCAAGCCTCAGACGGCGCTTGCACTGGGTGAGGATATTTTCGTCATCAACAGCTTCTCCAAGTATTTCGGCATGACCGGCTGGCGGCTGGGCTGGCTGGTAGCCCCTGAAGCGTATATCGATCATCTCGATATGCTGGCGCAGAACCTGTTCCTGGCCGCCTCAACACCGGCTCAGCACGCTGCACTGGCCGCCTTCGAGGCGCCCACGCGGAAGTTGCTCGAGCAACGTCGCCAGGAATTTCAGCGCCGCCGTGACTATCTGCTGCCCGCGCTGAGGGCGCTCGGGTTCGGCATCCCTGTTGAACCGCAGGGTGCTTTTTATCTGTACGCCGATTGCAGTCGGTTTAGCGGGGACAGTTATACTTTTGCAACCACCCTGCTGGAAAAAGCCGGCGTAGCGATAACGCCGGGTATTGATTTCGGGCACTACCAGGCCGACCGGCACGTGCGTTTTGCCTATACGACATCAATGGAAAAACTGCAGCAGGGTGTGGAACGACTGGCAAACTTTATAGCGTGAAAATGCAGGTGAGTTGAACCATGAAAGACCTTTTTACCGGCGCGGGTTACATGCTCGAAGGCTTTTCCTTGTTGCGCAAACCCGGCCTGCGGCGCTTTGTACTGATGCCGCTACTGATCAATATCCTGTTATTCGGTGGCTTGATCGGCTGGGCCTACGGCTGGGTCGATGGCTCATCGCGCGCCATGCTGAGCGGGCTGCCTGAATGGCTGCACTGGCTGAGATATGTTGTGGTGCCGGTTTTCGTACTCACCAGCCTGGTAGTGATATTCTACGGCTTTTCGATCCTGGCGAATCTGATCGCGGCACCCTTTAACGGATTGCTGGCAGAGGCTGTGGAGTGTCACCTGACTGGAAAAAGTCTGCAGGGTGACTGGCGCCAGTTATTGCGCGATATCCTCCCCAGTATTTTGTCCGAGCTGCGTAAACTGCTTTATTTCGCACTGCGAGCGTTGCCCCTGTTGTTACTGTTGCTGGTTCCTCTGGTTAACGTGGCGGCATCCGTTTTGTGGATCCTGTTCAGCGCCTGGATGATGACCGTTCAGTACATGGATTATCCAATGGCTAATCACCAGCTGTTTTTCAAGGACCAGCGCGCGCGTTTGCGCAAGCGTCCGCTACTGGCGTGGAGTTTTGGAGGGCTGGTTATGCTGTGTACGCTGGTGCCGGTGATCAACTTTATTATCATGCCGGCGGCGGTTGCCGGCGCCACGGCGATCTGGGTCAGGGAAAACGGCTTGCAGAGGTAGGCTTATGCATGGCCACGGCGAGCCAGCAATGCAGCACCATACGCTGCCTCCTGGTGGAGTGCCCTGGTTACAGGGACGCCCAGCAGCTGTTGGCGAATTGTCATCCATCCTGTATTTCCGGCTCCGCCTCCCACAGTCAGCACCTTCTCAGGGTAGGGTGCACCCAGTTTGGCCAACAGGGCGTAACCGCGCTGTTCGATACGCGCGAGCCCTTCCAGAATAGCCTGGAAAAACGCTCTATCGGAAGTGGGCCGCGGCTCCAGGCATGGTTCCAGCCGCGGGTCGCTGACAGGAAATCGCTCGCCGCGCGAAGGCAGGGGGTAGTAATCCAGGCCGGTCAGCTGATACGGGCGCATCAGCCGCGTGTAGCGGTGAATATCGCAGCTGCCGAACAGCGAGCGCACTACTGTCCCGCCTGCATTGGAAGCACCACCTGCCAGCCAGCGGTCCCCCAGGCGGTGGCTGTAGACCCCGTAGCGTGCTGCGGTCACCGGCTGATCAGACAGGACCTTGATGACCAGCGTACTGCCCAGCGCAGTGACAGCCGTGCCTGCAGTGTCTGCACCTGTGGCAATGAAACCAGCCGTGCTGTCGGTCGTGCCCGCGACCACTTCCGCGCTGGCCGGCCACCCCCAGCGCCTGGCGGACACAGCGCTGACAGCACCGATTACCGATCCCGGCGGAACCACCTCCGGCAGCTGCCTGGTTGAGACAGACAGCGCGCCCAGCCACTCCGGCCAGCAACGCTGTACGGGATCGTAGCCGGTTTTCAGGGCATTGTTTTCGTCGCTGATACCAAACTGACCGGCCAGCTTTCCGGCCAGCCAGTCGGCCTGGTGTAACGCCAGGTAGTCGGTGTCCGGGAGGTTGTTACGGAGAAGAAGCAGTTTTGCCAGACCGGAAGTCGCGCCCAGTGCAGCACTGTCTGGCGGGGCAGTCGAGGCAATGAGCCGGGCTTCTGCTGCAGCCCGGGCATCGTTGTACATCAGTCCGGGGGTCAACGCTGTGCCGTCCCGTGCACACAGCAGCAGCGAGCCCGATGTGCCGTCCACCGCTATACGGCTAACCCGTCCGGGATCGATCTGCCGGTTAAGCGCATCCAGTGTTTGCGCCAGGGTCTGCCACCAGATCCCGCTATCCTGTTCAACGCCGGCACCGTGGCGTACGGGGGGAGGGAGGTCGTGCCGGGCCTGTGCTACGACACGGGCTCGTTCATCGATAGCGCAGGCCCGGCAGGCCGAAGTGCCGACATCAATCCCGATAAACAGACTCATAGACTTTATACGGCAACCATTGTAGGAGCGTTCTCCTGACCGCGATTGGTCATTGCACAAATCGCGGTCAGGAGACCGCTCCTACAAGGTTTATACCCCATCAGCTCAGGGCAGCTCGACCTTTTCAGGGGCGCGCCAGTCCGCATCCCGATGCTCGGCAACCACGGTAGTGTATATACCGCCCCGCACCTTGAATTCAGCCGTAAGACGCATGAACTGCGGCGCGCAGACAGATACCAGCCGGTCCAGAATCCGGTTGGTAACGTCCTCGTGAAAAGCGCCCTCGTCACGAAACGACCAGATGTACATCTTCAGCGATTTCAGCTCAACGCAACGTTGGTGTGGAACGTACTCCAGGTTCAGGACGGCAAAATCCGGCTGACCGGTTTTCGGGCACAGGCAGGTGAATTCCGGCATGCGAATGCGGATCGTATAGTCGCGATCCGGGTGCGGATTCGCGAAGGTTTCGAGGTCTGTGCAGGGCTGTGTGGACATGCGCGCACGATACAGGAACCGGTATTGGCAGTACAAGTTGGCCGGGAACAGATACTTGGCTTTGATAGTTAGAAACGGCTGTAGATTTAATGCGTGTCTGTATCCCGGTTTTCAGGTTCCTGTGAGCGCGCTGGTGTTATGTAAACAACTTCTTTTTATTCCGTAAGGCATATCAAGTCTTGTCACCGGTGTTGCAGATCGGTATCGTCCACGGATGCGGCTAAGCAAGCTCAAACTTTCCGGTTTCAAGTCCTTCGTCGACCCCACCACTGTCCAATTCCCGTCCGATCTTATCGGCATCATCGGGCCGAACGGGTGTGGCAAATCCAATGTGATTGACGCGGTGCGCTGGGTGATGGGGGAATCGTCCGCCAAGAACCTGCGCGGCGACTCGATGGCCGATGTTATCTTCAACGGTTCAAGCGCGCGCAAGCCGCTAGCCCAGGCGTCCGTAGAACTGGTGTTCGATAATGCCGACGGTAGTGTCGGTGGTCAGTATGCCAGTTACAGCGAGATTTCATTACGCCGCCAGGTCTCGCGAGATGGCCAATCAGGGTATTTTCTGAACGGTACGCGCTGTCGTCGGCGGGATATTACCGACATCTTCCTGGGCACCGGGCTGGGCCCGCGCAGTTATTCCATTATCGAACAGGGCATGATATCCCGCCTGATCGAGGCCAAGCCTGAAGACCTGCGCGTGTTTTTTGAAGAGGCTGCGGGTATTTCCAAGTATAAGGAACGCCGCAAGGAAACCGAGAGACGCATTCGGCATACGCATGAAAATCTCTCAAGATTAAATGACTTGCGAGAAGAAATTGAGAAACAACTTGATAAGTTGAAGCGACAGGCACGCGCTGCGGAGCGTTTCAAAGTGTTGCGTGATGAAGAGCGCCGGGTCAAAGCCGAGCTGCTGACACTGCGCTACCAGGAACTGCACGAGGAAAGCGGCGACCGGCGTCAGCGTATTCAGGAGCACGAAACACGTCTGCAGGCCGTGACCGCCGAGTTGCGTGCCGTGGAGGCCGCGCTGGAGACAGGCCGTGCAGAGCATATCGAGGCGTCGGATCTTTTCAACGAGGTGCAGGGGCGTTACTACGAACTCGGCGCCGAAGTGGCGCGGGTCGAACAGGCAATTCAGCACGGCAAGGAAACACGCCGCAGTCAGCAGGAAGAGCTGGAGAAAACCGAGCAGGCCTGGAATGAAGTACAGGCTCACATCAAGGTCGACAGCCAGCGACTCGAGCAACTGGCCGGGGATCTCACCGCCATAGAACCGGAGCGCGAGCAGGCTGGTTCCCGTGCGCAGGCGTCACGCGCGACACATGAACAGGCGGAACAGGAGATGCAGACCTGGCAGTCTGAATGGGAGGCCTTTAATAGCCGCGCCAACGAATGTTCGCAGACCGCGCAGGTTGAGCGTACCCGTATCGACCACCTGGAACGCGACCTGATGCAGCTCACGCACCGCCAGCAACGTATCGAGCAGGAACAGGAGCAGCTCGACAGCAGCGCGCTGGAAGCTGAAATAAATGAACTGGAAAGGCAGGCGGGAGAGCGTCAGCAGCATGCGCAACAGTTACAGGAGCAGCTGGAAACGCTGCGTGGCAGTATTGACGCGCTGCGCGAATCCAGCCGCACCCAGCAGGGTGAGCTGAACGAGGCACAAAATCAGCAGCAGTCCTTGCATGGCCGCATGGCTTCCCTGCAGGCGCTGCAGCAGGCGGCACTGGGAAAAGAAAGTGAAGGCGGGATTAATCGCTGGCTGGATGCTCGTGGTCTGACAGATGCGCCACGGCTGGCCACGCAACTGGATGTCGATGCCGGTTGGGAGCGCGCAGTCGAAACCGTGCTGGGATTTTACCTGGAAGCGGTATGTGTCGACGGTAGCGATGAATTGGCCGAAGCGTTTGGTGAACTCGGGGAGGGGGCGCTGTCTATCGTTGATACACGGGCGACGGCAGGCTCCGGATCTGCTGCCGCGGGTGATCTGCTGACCGGCAAAGTGCGGGCACCCTGGTCACTGGATGGCTTGCTGGATGGCGTGTATGCCGTCGAGTCATTGCCGGCGGCCCTGAAGTTGCGCGCCAGTCTGGCCGCCCATGAATCTGTGGTCACACAGGATGGGGTGTGGATCGGAAGTGGCTGGTTGCGCGTAGCACGCGACGAGAATGCGCAATCAGGAGTTCTGGAGCGCGAGAGGGAAATCAAGAAGATAGAAGAAAAACTTAAGGTTAATTATAGTGATGTGTCCGGCCTGGAAGCGGCGCTTGAAAACGGGCGTGGTGAGCTGCACGAAGCAGAAGCACGACGCGAAGCGTTGCAGCTTGAGGCCAACCAGGCACACCGCCAGTTCAGCGATGCACGCGCCCAGTTTGAAGCGCGTAGCACGCGTCTCGAGCAGATCCACAAACGTGGCGCTGCACTGCACAAGGAAGCCGGCGAAATCAGCGTCCAGCAGGATGAAGACAGTGCGGCGGCAGATGAGTCGCGCAAAACTCTGCATGCTGCACTCACCGGGCTGGATACACTTGCGGATGAACGCGAACAACGGCAGGCGCAACGCGACCGCTTGCGCACTGCTCTGGAGGACGCACGCGGCACTGCACAGCGTGACCGTGACCAGGCGCACGAACTGGAATTGAAATTCCGATCCTGGAGTACCGAACAGGAAACCACAGCACAGAACCTGGAGCGTATGCGCGGTCAGCAAAGTCACCTGCAACAGCGCCGTGACGAGTTACGTCAGGCGCTGTCTGCGAGTGAAGCACCGTTGCAGGCTATGCAGGAAGAGCTGGCCACCCGGCTGCAGAAACGCCTGGCGGTAGAGGCCGAGTTGAGTGCCGAAAGAAAGAAGGTTGAGGACATAGAGCACCGCTTGCGCGAGAATGAACAGCAGCGTCACCAGAACGATGATGCGGTACAGAAACTGCGCGATCAACTGGGGCGCGAGAAACTGGACTGGCAGGAAATCAAGGTGCGTGGGGAAACTCTGCTCGAGCAGATTGGTGAAAGTGGCTTCGAGTTGTCTGCCCTGGTGGAAGAGCTGGCCGAGGATGCGACCGCAGAAACCTGGGCGCAGGAGGCCGAGCGCCTGGCGACTCGCATACAGAGACTGGGCCCAATCAACCTGGCAGCCATAGACGAGTACGAAGAACAGTCCGAGCGTAAAAAATACCTGGATGCACAACACGAAGACGTTTCGGCAGCGCTGGAAACACTGCAGAATGCGATCCGGAAAATTGACCGTGAAACCCGTACACGTTTCAAGGAAACCTTCGACAAGGTCAACAGCGGCCTGCAGGCGATGTTCCCGCGCTTGTTTGGTGGCGGGCATGCCTACCTGGAAATGACGGGTGAAGATTTGCTGGATGCCGGTGTTACCGTCATGGCGCGTCCGCCCGGTAAGCGTAACAGTACCATCCATCTGCTGTCCGGTGGAGAGAAGGCGCTGACTGCCGTAGCGCTGGTGTTTTCTATCTTCGAGCTGAACCCATCGCCTTTCTGTATACTCGACGAGGTCGATGCCCCGCTGGACGATGCCAACGTCGGCCGCTTCTGTGACATGGTGAGAGAGATGTCCGAGCGTGTGCAGTTTATTTTCATTACCCACAACAAGATCACCATGGATCTTGCATACCAGTTAACCGGCGTGACCATGCATGAACCCGGTGTCTCGCGCCTGGTGGCGGTAGACGTCGACGAAGCGGTACAACTCGCGGCGGTCTGAGCATGAATGACCTGCGCCTGATCCTGTTGCTGTTTGGCGCCGGAGTCATACTCACCGTTTACGCCTGGACCCGATTCCAGAACCGCCCCCGTAAACCTGTCAGACCCCCTGATTCTGCCATCAGACACCGGGAAACAGACGAACCCGATGAGGACGCTATTGAGCAGGAACTGGCACGCATGGAGCAGGTGATGTCCGGGCACGGCCCTGAATCTTCCATTACTGCTGCCGAGCGCCTGCTGATTATTTCTGTCGTAGCACCACAAGGGAGTGTATTTTCAGGGGATACCCTGTTGAAGGCGCTGCAGAACAACAAACTGCAATTCAGCGATCAGGGTATCTATCAACGCGTGACCTTCGCCGCTGGCGGGCAACAGCCGGTTTTCGGTATTGCCAACCTGGTGAAACCCGGCACCTTTTCAGCGACCGACATGCAAGGTTTCTCAACACCGGGAATCACACTGTTCCTGCAATTGCCCGCTCCGCTGGATCCTGTCGAGGCCTTCGATGACTTTGTACATACTGCAGAACGCCTGGCCGTGGAGCTGGGTGGTGAACTGCAGGACCAGAAGCAGTGTGTTGTTACCCACCAGTCGCTTATGCAGATACGCGAGGGCATAGTCGAGGATCAGTTCCTGCGCAGGGTCGCATCATAAAAAATCCGGCTGAGAAACCGGATCCGGCACGACGTCTAGCAAGGCTTCGTGAACAGATTCAGCTCCATAACTACCGCTATTACGTACTCGATGATCCGCAGATACCTGACGCCGAGTATGACCGTTTGCTGCGTGAACTGCAGACCCTGGAACAAGCCAACCCCGAACTGATCACTGACGATTCGCCCACTCGGCGTGTTGGCGCCGAACCCCTCAGTAGCTTCGGTGAAGTGCGCCACGAGGTGCCGATGTTGTCGCTGGATAACGCCTTCGGTGACGATGAGCTGGGTGAGTTCGATCGCCGTGTACGCGAACGTCTTGACATGGAGAGCGTGGAATATGCTGCGGAGCCAAAGCTGGACGGTCTGGCGGTAAGCCTGTTATACGAGGGCGGCGTGTTGAAGCGTGGCGCTACGCGTGGTGACGGCAGCAGTGGTGAGGATGTAACACTGAATGTTCGTACCATACAGTCAATCCCGTTGCGCCTGCTGGGCGGTGGCTACCCGCAACGACTGGAAGTCCGTGGTGAAGTATTCATTTCACACGAAGGATTCCGCAAGCTCAATGAGCATGCCCGGAAACGGGAGCAAAAACCCTTTGTGAATCCCCGTAATGCCGCCGCCGGCAGTTTGCGTCAGCTGGATCCGAAAATTACCGCCCGGCGTCCGCTGGAAATATATTGTTACGGTACTGGCCTGGTGGATAAGGGAGTTCTGGCGGATCGACATAGCGAAGTCCTGCAACAGCTCCGCGAGTGGGGCTTGCGTGTCTACCCGGGCATTGAACGTGTGTCGGGCCTGCAAGGCTGCGTAAACTATTATCGCGCACTGGAACAACAACGCAGCAGCCTGCCGTTTGATATCGATGGTGTTGTATTCAAGGTGGATCGACTGGATTTACAGCAGCGGTTGGGCTTCGTTGCACGTGCACCACGCTGGGCGATTGCGCGTAAGTTTCCGGCCCAGGAAGAACTGACCCGGGTGCTGGATATCGACGTACAGGTCGGGCGTACCGGAGCCATTACGCCGGTAGCCAGGCTGGAACCCGTTTTTGTCGGTGGTGTAACGGTAACCAACGCCACCTTGCACAACGAAGACGAGGTGCGGCGCAAAGACGTGCATATCGGTGACACGGTAATTATTCGCCGCGCCGGTGACGTTATCCCCGAGGTCGTTTCAGTCATCCTGGACAAGCGACCTGATGATGCGAAGGCTTTTGTGATGCCGAACAAATGCCCGGTCTGCGGCTCGGATATCGAGAGGCTCGAAGGTGAAGCGGTGGCGCGCTGCACGGGTGGCCTGTACTGTGAGGCACAGCGCAAGGAGGCAATAAAGCACTTTGCATCCCGGCGTGCCATGGATATTGAAGGTCTGGGCGATAAGCTGGTCGAGCAGCTGGTGGATCAGAATCTGATAACGGATGTGGCCGGCCTGTATGCCGTGTCAGCAGAGGTGCTTGCCGGCCTGGAACGTATGGGTGAAAAGTCCGCACAAAACCTGATCAAGGCTTTGCAGGATAGTAAGCGCACGACACTGGACCGTTTTCTGTACGCGCTGGGTATTCGCGAAGTTGGCGATGCCACCGCGCGCATACTGGCCAGCGAGTTCGGCAGTCTCGATGCACTGATGCAGGCCACGCAGGAACAACTGGAGGCCATACACGATATCGGCCCGGTGGTTGCCCAGCACATCGTGCAGTTTTTTCATCAGCCGCATAACCGTGAAGTTATCGCACGCTTGCGGCTTGTGGGTATACACTGGCCGGACGTGGAACCTGATACCCACCAGCCGTTAGAAGGCAAGACCTATGTTCTGACCGGCACCCTGTCCGGCATTGCGCGGGAAGAGGCCAAACAGAAACTGCAGGCGCTGGGTGCGAAAGTGTCCGGCAGTGTGTCAAGGAAAACCACGGCGGTTATCGCCGGTGAGAAAGCAGGGTCGAAACTGGCAAAGGCGGAGGCGCTGGGCGTGCCGGTACTGTCGGAGGATGACCTGGTGGCGTTACTGCTGGAACACTCATGAGCAAGGCACCCGATAGTTATCTGTTACGGTTGCTGGGTGTTGAGCTCAGCCCGGTCAGTCACACGGAACGCGTGTTATCCGCCATCGGTGGATTTCTGGGTATCTACGGCATCCTGCAGATCAGCACAGTGTTCGTCGACCCGCTTGCCGCAGCACTGATCGTGGCCTCCATGGGGGCCAGCGCGGTACTGCTGTTTGCCGTGCCGCACGGCCCTCTGTCCCAGCCCTGGCCGGTGATCGGCGGGCACCTGGTGTCGGCGGTCATCGGTGTGAGTTGCGCAAAGCTGGTGCCGGATACCCTGCTGGCCGCTGCACTGGCGGTGGCGCTGGCTATTGGCGTCATGCACTACCTGCGTTGTATCCATCCACCCGGAGGTGCGAGTGCACTGGCTGCGGTGGTGGGCGGTGACAGCGTCCACGCGCTGGGTTATCAGTTTGTGATTACACCGGTATTGCTGAACGTGCTGGTGATCGTGACAGTCGCGATACTGTTCAACTATCCTTTTGCCTGGCGCCGTTATCCCGCCGGCCTGACGAAGCAGGCACGGCCTGTTCAGCCGCAGCCACAGGCCCGGTCGTCGATTTCGCACGAGGATCTGGTGTATGCGCTGCATGAAGTCGATTCTTTCATCGACGTTTCCGAGCAGGATCTGCTGGCCATTTACGAACTGGCAACGCGGCGCTCGCTTGCGAGCCAGCTTCCACCCGGGGAGCTGAAACCGGGGAGCTATTACAGCAACGGTAAATATGGCAGTGAATGGTCAGTGCGGCAGATTGTCGATGAGTCAGGCGGACCGGGTGACCCCGAAGATATGCTGATCTATAAGGTGATAGCAGGAGATGGACGGCGCTCTACCGGGGTGGCGACGCGGCTGGAGTTTGCTGGCTGGGCAAAACATGAAGTATACCGCGGTGATGAAAACTGGCACAGGGTAGACCCGGAAGGACGCGACGGTGTCGGATGAAGTGAATCGCCCCGGGTTCTCCGGAGACCCGGGGCGATTCAATTGACTCCGTGAGACTAAAGCCTGTCTTTGGCGAGTTGTTAGTCGCACGAAAATAAGTTGTTACATCAAGTTTAATAATTTGCCCTGCAAATGTTGCTAATATTTGGGTCAGGGCACATCTTGCCAGCTACCCACCATATAACACTCATAGCCGGAACACCCTGAGCGTGGCTCATTTCAAGCCGCCAACCTGCAGTTTTTCAGCCTATTTCGCCTAAAATACCAGATAGTTAGCGCGGCAATCTAAATAAAATCACGATATGGCCGATAATGCTCTGCGAGAAATAGGGAAATCTCCGTGAAATGAAGCTTCGGCCTAAGTTCGTAAGCTACATGCTGATAGTCGCCAGTGTTCCGCTGGTGGTGGCGATGTCGGTGGCGCTTTGGCAGAGCAGCAGCCAGACTCACGCACTGGCCATTGATATTGTCCAGGGCTACCTGGATGCAGGCGCCAACGACCTGTCCGGTTTTTTCAGCGCGCGAAAATCCGAGATCAGCGCCTATGCCCGTTCCCCGTTACTCACGAGTATGGACTTTCAGTCCATCCGTCCCTTCCTGAATGATGAGCTGACCCGGCATGGCGGTACCTACGAAAAATTCATCCTGGGTACCGCAAATGGCAATTTTTATAATACAGCCGGAGGCAATGCAGCGTTAAACGGTCTGCGCACCTTTGACGATCTGGATCCGGACGCAAACCCCAAAACCATCGCCAAGCGCGATTACTGGAAAGTGACTGTTGGTGACAACGATCAAAACCAGCAAAAAGTCTATGTTTCCAACCCGATGATTTCCTATACCACCGGTGCAAAACAAATTGTCGTTGCCGCCAGCGTACAATCTGATAACGGCAATACCGTGGGTATGATCGGTGGAGCCTTACCCTGGAGTAACTTTGAAAAACAGATCCACGCAATCTTCGACGACATCATAAAACACCACAACTGGGATTCCCGCTTCTTCCTGGTTACCTCAAATGGCATCTACTGGTATCACTGGGATCCGTCGTATGTTGTGCATCTGAAAAAAGATGAACTGGGTAAGCCGATCTTCAATGACATCGGAGAAAATGTTGCGGTTGTCAGAAAAATAAGCGAGGAGCCCATTGAGGAACTGGCCACTGCAGGCAGCAGGATGGTTGCCGGAGAAAGGGGTTACACACTGTTTACAGACCCACAGACTGAAGAAGATTTCTACCTGGTTTATGCACCGGTTGGTGCTGCCGGTTACTCTGTCGGACTGGTTGTATCCAAAAAACAGATGGTAGCGCCGGTCACCGGTATGCGTTCGATATTTGGTGCAATACTCGGCTTCGCCCTGCTCATGGTCGTCATCGCGTCATGGCTGCTGTCAAGAAAGGTAACCCGCCCCATCACAACATTGAGCGGCATGGTCAAAGCGATAAGTGACGGCGACAACAAGGCTAACCTCATCCCCGACGGGGACGATGAAGTTACGGAGCTGACCGACTCTTTCAACACCATGATCAATTCGATCGCAGCACGCGAAAATTCCTTACTGGAGAGCGAAGAGCGATTTTCACTGGCGATGCAGGGTGCGAATGATGGTTTGTGGGACTGGAACTTAACCAGCAACGAGGTTTTCTTCTCCCCGCGCTGGAAATCCATGCTGGGATATAAAGATGATGAACTGGAGAATCGGCTGGAAACCTGGCGCGAGCTGGTACACCCTCTGGATCTGGAAACGGTATTACCGCTTCTGGAAGACTTTATCAGCGGTAAAGGTGAAAAATACGAAATTGAATTCCGGATGCATCACAAAGACGGGCACTGGGTGGATATTCTTTCACGCGCTTTCGCTGTTAGAGACAGGACGAACAAAGCAATACGACTGGTCGGCACCCATGCCGACATCAGCGAACGCCGGCGAACAGAGAAAGAAATAAAGGATCTGAACGAAAAACTGGAAGATCGCGTCCAGCAACGCACCATTGAGCTGGAACACGCCATCAAGCACCAGCAGGAAATCGAAGCAAAGCAAAGAACCATCCTCGAGTCTGTTGTCGATGCACTGATAACCTTCGACGAAAATGGCGTCATCGAATCAGCAAACCCGGCAACAGAAACCATGTTTGGTTATTCGGTTGACGAGATGGTGAGAAACAATGTGTCGATGTTGATACCGGAACCTGACCAGAGTGAGCACCGCAGCAACCTGAGGAAACTCCTGGAGACAGGAGAAACCTATTCAACTGGTGGCAATCGCGAACTGACAGGACGTCGCCGCGACCATTCAACATTCCCTGTTGAACTGTCTGTAAGCGAAATGTCCATAGGCGCTGAGAAAAAATTCACTGGTTTGATCAAAAACATCAGTGATCGTAAAAATGTTGAAATGGATTTAGTCAGGGAATCAAAGGCATTGACTCGCCTGAATGAAGTTGCCGCCGATCCGACAACCTCGTTTGAGCGAAAAGTACAGCAGTTGCTGGAACTGGGTTTGGAGACCTTCGGACTCTCATTGGGCATTGTCAGTCGAATCAAGGATGACGACTACAGCATCGAGCACATCAAAGGACCTGAGGGAGCACCTGTTCCGGGTGCGACCTTCAAGTTCGATGAAACCTATTGCGTTCATACCTATGCTGCGAATGGCGCCAAGGCTTTTGAGAATGCCGGCCGCAGTGAAATCAGCAATCACCCCTGCTACCGAAACTTCAAGCTCGAATCCTACATAGGCGCGCCGATTGTTGTTGATGGTCAACGCTACGGCACGCTCAATTTTTCTTCACCGGAAGTTCGCGAACGGCCGTTTTCTGCCAACGAACTATCACTCATCCAGCTGCTGGCACAATGGGTCGGCAATGAAATGTCACGCAGCCGTTCCGAGAAAGTCCTGAGCCAGTTCAAGACCACGCTTGATCAGACTATGGACTGCGTATTCATGTTCGAGCCCGCCTCTTTGAAGTTCTTCTATGTCAACCAGGGCGCCGTGGAACAGGTCGGCTATTCGGAAACCGAACTCATGAATATGACACCGTTTGACATCAAGCCGGAAATTTCAGAACAGGAATTTCGCAGCATGATCGATCCGTTGATTTCGAGCAAGCAGCCATCGCTGAGCTTCGAAACCATTCATCAGCATAAAGACGGCTCAAGGATACCGGTTGAGATTTTCCTGCAGTACATCAATCCTACGGGCGAATCACCGCGCTTTGTTGCGATTGTCCGCGATGTATCCGAACGTCGTGAGGCCACACGCAGGTTGAACGCCACCATCGATGAAATGGCGTATCGCACCAAGGAAATCACCTCGCTCAGCGAACTGGCCGACTTACTGCATTCCTGTCACAATGTCAGCGAAGCCTACGAAGTCGTCACCCGCTTTATGCCTATGCTGCTCCCGGACCTGTCGGGCGCACTGTATATTGTCGATGACACAGGTCCCAATCTGCATGCTGTCGGAAGCTGGGGCACCCAACCACCGAAAGAAACCGTATTTTTGCCGGAAGATTGTGTCGCTGTGCGACGCGGTTTGGCCTATACCTCGAATGCAGATGAGTCTGCATTGTTCTGCCGCCACTTGCCTGAACACAAACCGGATATTTCAATCTGCATGCCGCTTGCCGCGCAGGGCGAAACTTTTGGGCTGCTGAATCTGCAAGTGGTTTCCGAAACCGATTCCTCACCCGAACGACGGACTGACATTGACAGAATGCTAAGACCGGATTTTTCAGAAACCATCGCAAAGCAGGTATCGATGGCGCTGGCAAGCCTCAGATCCAGGGAGCAATTACAGAATCAATCCATACGCGATCCCCTTACCGGTCTGTTCAATCGCCGCTATATGGAAGAATCTTTCGAACGCGAATTGCACCGTGCTGCGCGCAGCGAAACACCGGCGGTCTCCTTCATGATGATCGACATCGATCATTTCAAAAAGATCAATGACACCTTCGGTCACGACGCAGGTGACATGGTGATTCGTGAACTCAGCTACATATTGTCCAGGAAAAGCCGCAAGGATGACATTGCCTGCCGCTTTGGCGGTGAAGAATTTGTACTCTGCCTGCCGAGCGCCTCCCGGGCAATCGCCGAGAAACGCGCGACTGACATTCGCGAGTCCGTAGAAACTCTCGGCCTGCGCTATGAAGGACGTGATATGGGCGTAATCACGGTATCCATCGGGATCTCGATCTATCCTGACCTTGGTGAAACGCCTGCTGAATTGATGAAAAAGGCCGACCAGGC
>Ga0316187_10000216_pt1 | contig 41737 bp, 35 predicted proteins | sample CroRivburrow1_MG_FD_204927 | JGI IMG/M metagenome (GOLD analysis project Ga0316187, IMG submission 204927) | Coastal sediment microbial communities from Maine, United States - Cross River worm burrow 1 | ecosystem: Environmental > Aquatic > Marine > Coastal > Sediment | place: USA: Maine...
AACCGGCGCAGCTTCATTCTCTACCACGGCCAGCGCCATTCGCGGGACATGGGGCGCGTCGAAGTCGAGCGGTTGCTCACGCACCTTGGGATTGGCCGGTCGGTGGGGCCATTCACACAGAACCAGGGGCTCAGCGCGATTCTGTTCCTGTCTAAGGATGTGCTGAACAACGGGGTGGGGGGGCTTCAATATGTCACCCGCGCACGGGAGCAGGTGCCGGTGGTCTTGACCCGCGACGAGTGTCGTACGGTGCTGGCGCGCATCGACTGGGAGTCTGGGCTCAAGGCTCGGCTGCTCTACGGCAGCGGCTTGCGGCTGATGGAATGCGTCCGCTTGCGGATCTGGGATGCCGACTTTGGGCGCTGGCAACTCATGCTTCGTCATGGGAAGGGAGGCCAGAACCGGGGCACAGTGTTCCCGGCTGGGTTGCTCGACACCCGGGATACTCAGGTGGCGCAGGTCCGGCTTACCCATGAACGAGACCTTGAGCGAGACTTCGAGGCAGTTTACTGACGCAACGCCTTGGCCTGCAAATAGCCCCGCGTGCCCTTCGAGTTGGGTTGGCGGCTCAATGTCCGGGGATACTGCGCGGGCCGGTTGGGGTCTCGATGACGGCAGAGAGCCCGGGTGGTGATTCGGGGCGCGGGCCGTGGACTTCAATCTGTTGGGAAAGACCCAGGCCTAGCAGCAGGCGTTTCACCCGGTCGGGATCGGTGTGCGCGGCGGACAGGCTTCGCAATCGGCAGCCCACGTCGGTCAATCGACTGGCCGGGTGGGGTTCGCTTTGCCATTGGATCAGCGGCGGAATGATGCCTTGCTCCAGAAGGTTGCCATCGGGGGTGAAACTCATACGCCAGCGCAGATCCGCCCGTTGCATGGGTCGCACCTCATGCGCGCCGATATCGGCGCGGGCTAGCCGGTCACCGATATCGCCACACCGCGCGACCCAGGTGATGAGGCGCGGCTGCTCGGCAAGGGCACGCTGCAGGTCGGGATCGTCCAGCCCGAACCATCGGGGCCGGTCCGGGGCCGTGCCATCGGGATCGATGGCAATGATCTCCAGGTAACAGGATGGCCCCAGGCTCAGAAGCTGATTGTGGGTGCCCTGGTTCAAATGGCGCCCGCCGATCTGGATGGGCACGCCGAATAGCACCCCAATGTAGTCGCTGCCCTGCTCCAGGGTTTCGGCCGCAACCACCAGGTGGTCCAGTACGGCGTTGTCCTGCGGGTTCGGTGAGTCAGTTTTCATCGATCCGGGCAGCCAGTTCCATGTCCCAATAAGTCGCTTCGACCTTGTGTCCGTCGGGGTCGCGCACGAAACAGCCGTAGTAGGGTTCGCCGTAATCGGCCCTGGGGCCGGGTGCCCCGTCGTCGGAGGCGCCCGCGTCCATCGCGGCCTTGTAAAAGGCATCGACCTGGGCCTTGGATGTGGCGGAAAAAGCCAGGTGAAACCCGTTGCCGACCGTGGCCTGCCCGCCGTCGAACGGCGATTGCACCCAGAACTCCGGGTAGGCTTTACCATAGGCGACAGCGTCGGGATGTTCCATCACCCGGCGGCAGCCCAGGGTTGATAGCACCGTATCGTAGAAGGCGGTAGCCCGCTCGAAGTCGTTGGTGCCCACCGAAAGGTGGGACAGGATGCTGGGATTGTCGTCGGCCATGGTCCGAACCCTCAAAACCACACTTTTGGAAGTATAGGATGAGAATTCGGGATTGACCGGCAGCCGGGATCCGACTGCCGGTCGCTTCGACCACTTCTCGTCGGCTACTTCTTGCGCTTCTTGGGCGCGTACAAGTCGGTGATGGTGCCTTCGAAAACCTCCGCCGCCATGCCCACGCTCTCACACAGCGTCGGATGGGGATGGATGGTCAGACCGATGTCCTGGGCGTCGGCCCCCATCTCGATGGCCAGCGCCACCTCGCCGATGAGATCCCCGGCCCCGGTTCCGACGATGCCGCCGCCGATGACCCGGTCGGTTTCCTCGTCGAACAACAGCTTGGTCATGCCTTCGCCGCGACCGTTGGCCAACGCACGGCCCGACGCCGCCCAAGGGAACACGCCCTTGCCGTACTTCACACCCTGAGCCTTGGCCTCGATCTCGGTGAGTCCAACCCAGGCCACTTCGGGATCGGTATAGGCCACAGACGGTATGACACGGGCATCGAAGTGACTCTTCATGCCGGATGCCACCTCGGCCGCCACATGGCCCTCGTGCACCGCCTTATGGGCCAGCATGGGTTGGCCGACGATGTCGCCGATGGCATGAATGTGGGGGACGTTGGTGCGCATCTGATTGTCCACCGGGACGAAACCGCGCTCGTCCACATAGACGCCGGCCGCGTCGGCGGCGATCTTCTTACCGTTGGGGGTACGACCCACCGCCACCAGGATCATGTCGTAGATCTGCGGCTCGGCCGGTGCCTTGGCGCCTTCGAAGGTCACCTTGAGCCCCTTCTTCAGCGCCTCGACGGCGGTAACAGAGGTCTTGAGCATGACGCTTTCAAACCGCTTGCCGTTGTACTTCTCGAACGGTCTCACCAGGTCCTTGTCGGCCCCCGGCATCAGACCGTCCAGCATTTCCACCACGGAAATCCGGCTGCCCAGCGCCGAGTATACCGTGGCCATCTCCAGGCCGATGATGCCGCCGCCGATGACCAGCATGTGCTTGGGCGTGTCTCTCAGCTCCAGCGCCCCGGTGGAATCCACGATGCGGGGATCCTCCGGGATAAAGGGCAGGTTCACCGGTTGCGACCCGGCGGCGATGATCGCTTTTTCAAAGCGGATCACTTTTTTACCTTCGGCGGTTTCCACCGCGATGTGGTGGGGATCGACGAATTCGCCCAAGCCCTGAACCACTTGCACCTTGCGCTGCTTGGACATGCCGGCCAGGCCGCCGGTGAGTTGCCTGATCACACTGTCCTTCCAGTCACGCAATCGGTCGACATCCACCTTCGGCTTGCCGAAGGTAATGCCGTGGGCGGCCATGGCATCCACCTCGTCCATGACCTTGGCCGCGTGCAGCAACGCCTTGGAGGGAATACAGCCCACGTTGAGACAAACACCGCCCAGGGTGGGGTAGCGTTCCACCAGCACTGTCTTCATGCCCAGGTCGGCGGCCCTGAAGGCAGCGGAGTAGCCCCCCGGGCCCGCCCCCAGAACCATCATCTCGCACTCGATATCGGCACTGCCGCCGAAACTGCCGGCGGCGACGCTGGGGGCAGCGACGGGCGCCGATTCCACAGCGGCTTCCGCCTTGGGCGCGGATTCCGTCGGCGCCTCCGCCGGGGCAGCGTCGGAAGATTCCATCATCAGAACCAAGGTGCCCTCAGACACCTTATCGCCGACGGCGATCTTCATCTCCTTTACGGTGCCGGCGACCGGCGAGGGAATATCCATGGAGGCCTTGTCGCTCTCCAGGGTAAGCAGAGCGTCCTCCGCCGCGATGGTGTCGCCGGCGGCGGCATGCACTTCGATCACGTCCACATCGCTGAAGTCACCGATGTCCGGGACGCGCACTTCCACGAGATTGCTCATCTGCGCTCTCCGTTCACAGCAACAGCCGGCGCATGTCGGCCAGCACCTGGGTCAAATAGGCCACAAAACGGGCGGCGGACGCCCCGTCGATGACGCGATGGTCGTAGGTCAGGTCCAGGGGCAGCATCAACCGCGGCACAAATTCCGACCCGTTCCAGACCGGCATCATGCGTGAGCGGGTCACGCCGAGGATCGACACCTCCGGCGCGTTCACCAGGGGGGTGAATGCGGTCCCGCCGATGCCGCCCAGGCTTGAGATACTGATGCATCCCCCCTGCATCTCAGTGGGGGTCAGCTTACCGTCCCGGGCACGCTTGCTGACCTCGGCCATCTCAGCGGCCAGATCGTAGATCGACTTCTGATCCACATCGCGAAACACCGGCACCACCAGGCCGTTGGGCGTGTCCACGGCGATTCCCACGTGGTAGTACTTCTTGTAGATCAGGCTTTGCCCGTCGGGTGACAGAGAGGCGTTGAAATCCGGGAACGCCTTCAAAGCCCCCACCACGGCCTTCATGATAAAGGTCAGCGCCGTGACCCGAACGCCTCGCTTCTCCGCTTCCACCTTGAGGGACTTGCGGAATTCCTCCAGATCGGTGATATCGGCCTCATCATGGTGGGTGACCATGGGAATGTTGAGCCAGCAGCGGTGCAGATGCGCGCCCGAGATTTTCTTGATGCGCGACAGGTCCTTGGTTTCGATCTCGCCGAACTTGGTGAAATCCACCGCCGGGATGGGCGGAATGCCGGCGCCCCCCTCGGGTGCGGCCGCCCCGGCAGGGGCCGCTGCCTGGCCTGACATCACCTGTTTCACAAATAACTGCACATCGGCCTTGGTGATTCGGCTCTTGCGACCGGAGCCTGTGACCCGACCCAGATCGACACCCAACTCCCGGGCAAAGCTGCGCACCGCGGGCGAGGCGTGGGCTTTGGAAAACCCCGCTTCATCCACTTTGGTCACGGGCGGAACCGGCGGTTGCCGGCTGGGTGGCGGTGGCGGCGGCGTTGCCACCTCGGGTGCAGGACTGGCCGTTTCGGGTTGAGGCGGCGCCTTGGGGGATTCGGCGGCAGCCGCGGGTGGCGGCTTGGTTCCGTCGCCCGCCAGTTCCACCACCGCAAGCGGCGTCCCCTGGGAGACTTTGTCGCCGACCGCGATCTTGATGTTCTTAATCACACCGGCCACCGGTGCCGGTATGTCCATGGAGGCTTTGTCACTTTCCAGGGTGATCAGCGAATCATCCACCGCCACCGCGTCGCCGACCGCCACGTGGACCTCGATCACATCCACATCGGAAAAATCACCGATGTCGGGCACTGCGATTTCCTGCTCACCCCCTCCCACCGGTCCCGGCGGGGAGGTGGGTGCGGAGGCCGCCGGGGCTGGCGCCTCCGCTGCGGCGCCACCCCCGGCTTCCAGACGCACGATCAGAGTGCCTTGTGACACCTTGTCGCCCGGGTTGATCAGCACCTCCTTGACGGTTCCACTCATGGGCGAGGGAATATCCATGCTCGCCTTGTCGCTCTCCAGGGTGATGAGCGAGTCTTCCTCGTTCACCCGGTCTCCCGGTGCGACCAATACCTCGATCACATCCACATCGGAAAAATCACCGATGTCGGGCACCAGCACATCTTGAATCGTTGCCACGGGTCGTCCTCCAGCATTCGGTTCCGAGCGGGAGGGGCGCGCTGAGGCGCCCCTCCACGGCCACTATGGGCTCAGGCAAACAGGGGATTGGGGCGTTGGGTGTCGATCTTGTACTTTTTGATGGCCTTGGCCACCTGGCTGCGATCGATCTTGCCCTCCTCGGCCAGCGTGTCGAGGGCGGCAACGGTGACGTAGTACCGATCCACCTCGAAGTGACTGCGCAACGCGGCCCGGCTGTCGCTGCGGCCAAAGCCGTCCGTGCCGAGCACGCGGTAGGTTCCCGATATGAACGGGCGGATCTGCTCGGCGAAGAGCTTGACGTAGTCGGTGGAGGCGATCACCGGCGCATCGACCTGCTGCAGGCACTCGGTCACGTAAGGCACCCGGGGTTTCTTGCCGGGGTTGAGCATGTTCCAGCGCTGAACGTCCTCACCGTTGCGGTGCAGTTCGTTGAAGCTGGGGGCGCTCCACACATCGGCATCCACCTTCCAGTCCTGCTTGAGCAGGTCCGCCGCCGCAATCACTTCACGGAGAATGGAACCGCAGCCCACCAGCTGCACCCGGTGGGCTCCCTTGCCATCGGCTTTGCTGAAGGCATAGAGCCCCTTGATGATGCCCTCCTCGGCACCTTCGGGTATGGCCGGCTGCGGGTAGTTTTCGTTGAGGGTGGTGATGTAATAGAAAACGTTCTCCTGCTCCTCGAACATGCGCCGCATGCCGTCGCGGAAAATCACCGCAACCTCATAGGCGAAGGTCGGATCGTAGGAAACGCAGTTGGGGATGAATGAGGCCTGCAACTGGCTGTGGCCGTCTTCGTGCTGCAGCCCTTCCCCGTTCAGGGTGGTTCGGCCCGACGTCCCGCCAATGAGAAAACCCCGGGCCTGCATGTCTCCGGCGGCCCAGGCCAGATCCCCGATGCGCTGGAACCCAAACATGGAGTAGAAGACGTAGACCGGGATCATGGTCACGCCGTGGTTGCTGTAGGACGTGGCGGCGGCAATCCAGGACGACATGGCGCCGGCCTCGTTGATGCCCTCCTGAAGAATCTGCCCTTTCTTGTCTTCCCGGTAGGGCATGATCTGGTCGGCATCCATCGGCTCGTAGAGCTGCCCTTCATGGGCGTAGATGCCGATCTGGCGGAACATACCCTCCATGCCGAAGGTGCGGGCTTCGTCCGCCACGATGGGCACCAGCCGAGGCCCGATGGTCTTGTCCCGTGCCAGGGTGGACAGCACCCGCACCACCGCCATGGTGGTGGACATGGTGCGCTCGCCGCTGTCCTTGAGCAGCAGGTCGAATTTTGACAACGGCGGCGTTGTCAGGTTGTCGCCCTTGAGCCGCCGGTTCGGCAGATAACCGCCCAACGCGGCACGCCGCTCGTGCAGATACTTCATCTCAGGCGAATCTTCCGGTGGCTTGTAGTACGGCGCATCGGCCACCTGATCGTCCGGTATCGGGATATGGAAGCGGTCGCGGAAGATCCTCAACTCTTCGGCGCTGATCTTTTTCTGTTGATGGGTGATGTTCTGCGCCTCACCGGCCTCGCCCATGCCATAGCCCTTGACCGTCTTGGCCAGGATCACGGTGGGTTTGCCGTCTGACTTCATGGCCGCCGCGTAGGCCGCGAAAATCTTATGAGGGTCATGACCGCCCCGGTTGAGGCGCCAGATGTCTTCGTCTGACAGGTTGGCCACCATGTCACGCAGTTCCGGGTACTTGCCGAAAAAATGCTTGCGGGTGTAGGCGCCACCCTTGAACTTGAAGTTCTGGTACTCACCGTCGATGCACTCTTCCATGCGCTTGCGCAACAGGCCGAGCTTGTCCTTGGCCAGCAACGGATCCCAATATGAGCCCCAGATCACCTTAATGACGTTCCAGCCGGCGCCCCGGAACTCGCCCTCCAGTTCCTGGATAATCTTGCCGTTGCCGCGCACCGGGCCATCGAGACGCTGCAGATTGCAGTTGATTACAAAGACCAGATTGTCCAGCTTCTCCCTGGAGGCAAGACCAATGGCGCCCATGGACTCCGGCTCGTCCATCTCACCGTCACCCATGAACGCCCACACCTTGCGGTTCTGGGTCGGGATCAACTCCCGGTGTTCCATATAGCGCATGAAGCGCGCCTGGTATATGGCCATCAGCGGCCCCAGGCCCATGGACACGGTTGGGAACTGCCAGAAATCGGGCATCAGCCAGGGATGGGGATAGGAGGGCAGCCCCTCGCCACCCACCTCGCGGCGATAGTGTTCGAGCTGTTCTTCGTTCACCCGCCCTTCCAGGTAAGCACGGGCATAAATGCCCGGCGCGGAATGACCCTGGATATAGATCATGTCACCGCCGTGGTCCTCACTGGGCGCACGCCAGAAGTGGTTGAAACCCACGTCGTACAAAGTCGCGGCCGATGCGAAGCTGGCGATGTGCCCGCCGGGTTCGGCGGGCTTGCGGTTGGCACGGACCACCATGGCCATCGCATTCCAACGGATAATGGACCGCAGCTTCCATTCCAGATCGTGGTCACCCGGTGATCTGGCCTCGAGTTCCGGCGGAATCGTATTGATATAGGCCGTGGTCGCGCTGTACGGGACCTCGGTACCGGTCTCGTGCGCGTAATCGCACAGCTTATCGAGTATGAAGTGAGCGCGCTCGGGCCCCTCCCGCTCGATCACTGCCTCCAGTGATTCGACCCACTCCTGGGTCTCCTGCGGATCCAGGTCCTTGTAACTTTCGATGGACATGATCTACCTCGTGAGTAGACGTATTGCTTTTACTCGCCCGGATCTGGGTGGTTGTGGCAAACCCGGGCGCCCCCAATGGCTGACTCCGCTCACACGGTGTCATGCTCCGCGAACGGCCGCATTATAAAATCATCAGAAACATATTTTCCACATTGTGAACTTTTATGATGCGTTGCCGCAGCGCGCAGCACACGCAAGGCACAGAACATCGGGTCTAACTATAGTCAACTATGGGCCTACAGAGGCGGGCAAACTGTCCACAGTGTGGTATCGGGTTGTACGAATGAATCCGTTTTGAGCGTGACCCGGGAACGCGGCGGGCCCAGCGGATGCCTGTCACCCTTCACGCGGCGGCGGTTCGAGCGGGCGAATCTTTGGTTTCGCGGCCCACAAGTGAGTACCGATTTAGAGCACGCTTGAATGCGCGCTTAGCAGTCTTGCCGAAAGACCACTTAGGTACGGAACACGACACCAGATCATCGGAACGGGCCCAGTGAGTTCGATCAGTCCAATCATGAGTGCGCTGGGTCCGGTGTTCGTCCTGATCGCACTGGGCTATGGCCTGCGACGCGCCCTGCTCACGGACGACGCATTCTGGTCCGGCGCTGAGCGGTTGACCTATTTCTGCCTGTTTCCCGCCATGTTGGTTACCCGCCTGGCCAACGCCAGTATGCTGGGCCAGGATCGCCTCGGCTACCTATTCGTCGCATTGGCTTGCACTCTGGGACTGGGCCTTGCGTTGCTGCTGGGCCGGCGCGCATTCCCGGTCGACGGGCCTGGATTCAGCTCTGTGTTTCAGGGGGGTATCCGCTTCAACACCTACGTGGGTATGGCGGCTGCAGCATCCGTGTTTGGGCCCGACGGCCTGGATGCCGCCGCACTGCTCATTGCGTTTCTGATCCCGCTGGTCAATATCCTGTCCGTTGTGGTTCTTGCGCGGTTCGCAGGTTCGAAGGTCAGGCCCAAAGGCATTGCCCTCGCGCTGCTGCGAAATCCGCTGATTCTGGCTTGCACGGCGGGAATCGTCCTCAATGCCGGGGGTTTTGGGCTTCCCACCGGCACGCAAGGATTGCTCAGCGCATTGTCCGGGGCCGCCTTGCCCTTGGGTCTGTTATGCGTGGGTGCCGGCCTCAAACCCGCTGTTGCAGCGCGCCAAAGCTGGATACTGGCGGTCGTGTGTCTGCTGAAACTGGTGGTGCTGCCCGCCTTGACGGCAGTGGCAGCCGCGTGGGTCGGGCTCAACGCCCTGGAAACCGGTGTGCTGGTGCTGTTCGCGGCGCTACCCGGCGCCCCTACAGCCTATGTGCTGGCGCGGCAGATGGGCGGCGATGAGACGCTGGTGGCGGCCATCGTTACGGCGCAAACCCTCCTGGCCATCATTACCTTGCCGCTGATACTGGCACTGCTTTGATGGAGAACGTTGCGGCGTGCCGTAGCGCCGTCCAAACTGAACGATCAGCGTATGGTGGCGAGAATTGAGCGTCCATAGACGAGCACTGGCATTGGACTTGCTTTTGCTCTGGCACAGCGACGGACAATCGGTCGGGATACAGGGCTCAGACACCCTGAATCCAATAAGACCCCCGCCTTAAGGACAAGAATAAGTCCGTCACTGGTCTCGATGCACTCTCTGCAAACAAACCGATGGCAGTGGAACCGGAGCGCGGCGAGGACGAGGTCGACTGCGCGCCCGGTTCGGGTCCGCAGGGACTCAATATAAGGTTTGATCGAATGGTACCAGTCGCGTTTCGCACTCAACCCGGGCAGATCGGAAACGATCGACACCATGCCGTGGGCAGCGCGAACGGAACGGGAACCATGGTGGAAGCGGGTTCTTGCCCGTACCACAAGACGCCAATGCGCCCCGACGCCCTGGAACGCCACCCACTCAGCCGACGCCACGGTCGATCGGCTCCGGAACGAGTCAATGACCGGGGACGTTGATCAAATCTCGGGCGCCAGGGTGCTGGCGGCCGTGGCGGAAGATCAGACCCGAGAGCGTCTCCGTGCGCTATTGGAGGCGGACAACTATCGCGTAACCGAGGCCGACAGCGTGCACGCGGCGCTGGTGGCGTTCGAACGCGAGATACCCGATGCGATCCTGATCGATGCCGACCTGGAGTCCGGGGCGGGGTTCGAGCTCTGCCGGCGCTTTCGGCAGGATGCCCGAGGCGCCGCGCTTCCAATCCTGATCATGGTGCCAGGTCGTGATGCGGGGGCACTGGATACCGCGTTCGATGCCGGCGCCACCGACTTCCTGACCAAACCCGTACAGTGGCATTCGGTGCCTGACCATCTGCGCTATGTGCTGCGGGCCCAGAAGCGGAGTCAGGGCATTCAGTCGGATCTGGATCAACTGCGTCGAGCCCAACATCTGGCCCAACTGGGTCGATGGCGCTACGACATCAGGACCGGGCAGGTAATCTGGTCGGAAGAAATGTTTCGGGCGATGGGTCTGCCGCAAGGTACCCCACCCGGCCTGCAGGCATTCCTGGACATGGTCGAGCGCACCGACCGATCCGCCCTGCGCCACAGCCTGGCGCAAATCTTCTTACACGGCGTCGAGAGCAGCCTTGAACTCAGGGTTACGCCCCCTGGAGGCGGCGAGCGGGTTATTTCCGCACGCATGGGGCTGCAGCGGTCCGGTCAGGGTAAAGCGGAGTTTGTCTACGGGGTGGCCCAGGAAGTCACCGAGCGGCGGCAGATCGAACGCCACCTGACCCAACTGGCGCACTTCGACAGTCTCACCGGGCTACCCAATCGGCTTGTGTTTCGGGATCGCCTCGGCAAAGCCATGATGGGTGCGCAGCGGTCGAAAAAGCTGGTGGCCGTGGCCTTCGTCGATGTCGATCGGTTCAAGAACATCAACGACACCCTGGGGCACGAAACGGGCGATCGGGTGATTATGGCGGTGGCTGAGCGCCTGCAGGCTTGCGTCCGCGGGACCGACACGGTGGCGCGGCGGAGCGGCGACGAATTCACCGTGCTGATTACCGAAATGGCGCACCCGGAGGACTCGGCCAAGGTACTGAGCAAAATCATCGACGCCTTCGTGTGGCCCATTCTGGTGGGCGATCACGAGCTGCACGTCACCACCAGCATCGGCGTATCGGTCTACCCGTCGGACGGCAGCGACGCGGACCTGCTGCTCAAAAACGCTGATATGGCCATGTACCGGGCCAAGGAACTCGGCGGAAACCGATATCACTACTATACGTCGGACATGAACGTTCGCGCTTTGGAACGGCTATCGGCGGAGCGCTCGCTCAACCGTGCGTTCGAGCGCGAGGAATTCAGACTGCACTACCAGCCCCAGGTCGATCTCGGGAATGGAGAAATCCACGGCGCGGAATCGCTGCTGAGATGGACGCACCCGGACCTGGGACCGGTTTCACCGACCGCGTTTGTGCGCCTGCTGGAGGACACCGGGATGATGCTCCCGGTGGGCGAGTGGGTTTTGATGCGGACCTGTCAACAAATACAGGCTTGGGGCAAGGCCGGTCTGGTATCGCCCCGCGCAGCGATCAACCTGTCGGGACGCCAATTCAACGATCCAAGTTTTCTCCGCAGTGTCGAACGGGTACTGGACAAAACCGGTTTCTCGGCAAAACGGCTTTGTTTCGAGATCAGCGAAAGCATCATCATGCAGGATGTACCCGCGGCGCTCGCCACCATGAGCCAACTGTGTGAAATCGGCATAGAGTTTACGGTGGACGACTTCGGAACCGGCTACTCGTCTTTGGCCGACCTGCAGAATCTGCCCATTCATACGCTGAAAATAGACCGCTCGTTCGTCGGCACCATGACCCGAAACAACGACCACATGGGCATCGTGCGCGCTGCCATCGATCTGGCACGCAATCTGGGATTCAAGGTGATGGCCGAAGGCGTCGAGGACGAACACACCTATGCCATGCTGGTCGGCCTCAGGTGCGATATGGCCCAGGGGTTCTACATCGGCAAACCGCAGGATCCAGCGCAATTGGCCCTTCAGCTCCGGGAACCGCTCATGGCCAGCGTACCCCGCTACGGAGTTGGGCTCTAACCAACGTTTCGGCGCCTTCGGCGAAGCTGGCTCTTAGCCTACGGGATAGGTTGAGGCGCGCCCAATTCCCCGTCTCCCCCTGCACCCCCCTGGCACCTGCGGATGCTGTTTTCCGCGATAACCTTCCAGCCCGCATCTGCTGAACTACACTGAATCAGATGCTCTGGCGCACGACGGACCACGCCGCCACCGAGCCACCGCCGTTCAAGCAAGGACTGGAAAATGGACGCCATCCACACAAGCCGCCACATTCCGCAGGTGCTGATCGTCGACGATGACCGGGAAATTCGCCAGACGGCGGCGACTGTTCTCGAGCAGGAAGGATTCGAGGTATATGCCGCGGACAATGGCGAGCATGCCGTACTGTTATTCAAAAGCATGAGACCGGACATCGTCCTGTTGGACGTGCTCATGCCGGTTCTTGACGGCTACGACGCCTGTCGCGCCATGCGTGACCTTGACCCAGGCGGCAATGTTCCAATTCTGATGCTGACCTCTCCGACCGGCAGCGACTCCGCTGAGCGGGCTTTCGACACCGGCGCCACCGATTTCATCACCAAGCCGATCAGTTGGACCCTGCTGGCTCATCGCATCCGCTATGCCCTGCGCAGCAGCTCGGTGTCCAAGCGTCTGCGCACCAGCCAATCACGCTTGCGGCACGCGATGAGTCTGGCCCGTCTGGGCCACTGGCGCTATGTCTATGACAGCGGGGTGATCTACCTGTCGGACGAGTTGTGCGCGATGTTTGATTTGCAAGCCGATGCATCGCTGACAGTCGCTCAGGTGCACGAGCGACTTCATCCGGCCGATCGCAGTCTGGTTCAGCAGCATTTGGATCAAATCACTGACCGCGGCGAAGCCCAGCATCTGGAGTTCCGGATCGCGTTGGATGATGGAGACGAGCGTATGCTGGCGGTGCTCGCGGAACAGGTTCTGGATGCAGACGGGCGCCCCTGCGAGATGTTCGGCGTGGCTCAGGACATCACCGAGCGTCGCAGAATCGAGGATCGGCTGGCCTACCTGAACCACTACGAGAGCCTGACCGGCCTGCCCAACCGGGTGCTGTTCCGGGACCGGCTCCAGCAATCGATGCTCGAAGCTCGCGACCGCAACCATCTGCTGGGCATTCTGTTTGTTGACGTTGACCGGTTTCGCGAGATCAACCGCACTCTGGGCCACGAGATAGGGGATCGCCTGTTGCGTGGGATCGCGCAAAGGCTGCAGGAACATCAGGAGGCCCTGACCACATTGTCTCATCGGGGTGGGGATGAGTTTCTGGTACTGCTGCCGACGCTTGGACACCCGGAAGACCTGGCGAGGACAGCGCGCGGCATTCTCGGCGCCTTCTCCGAACCGTTCAGGGTTCGCGAACACGAACTGTATCTCACTGCCAGTATCGGCATGGCCATGTACCCGACCGATGAGGCGGGGCCGGACGAGCTGCTGCGCAGTGCCGGCGTGGCCATGTACCGGGCCAAGGAATTCGGTGGCAATACCTTCCAATACTATCGCAGCGACATGAACGTTCGAGCCATGGAGCGCCTCGCCACCGAAGCGGCGCTCCATCAGGCCCTGGGCAACAAGGAGCTCAAACTTCGCTTTCAGCCGCAATTGGATCTGCAAACCGGTCGCCCCGACGGCGCGGAGGTATTGATGCGTTGGGACCGCCCCGGGCATGGACTGGTGCCGCCCAAGGATTTCATTCCAATGATGGAGGAATCCGGCCTGATCCTGTCCACCGGCGAGTGGGTGCTGGCCGAGACGCTTCAGCAGATTCAGACCTGGCGTGCCGCCGGTATGGCGCCGCTGAGGATTTCGGTCAACCTGTCGGGCCGTCAGTTCAATGATCCGGCCCTGATCGATTCGGTGCACCGGGTACTGGACGAGTCCGGCGTGGAACCCGCATTGGTTGAGTTCGAGATCACGGAAACCACCCTGATGCAGGACGTGGACCGTGCGATTGCGACCATGCTCTATTTCAAGACCCTGGGCATACAGCTGGCCATTGACGACTTCGGCACGGGATACTCATCGTTGGCCTATCTGAAGAACCTCCCGGTCAGCACCTTGAAGCTGGATCGGTCGTTCGTGCATGGCATCGGCGGCAAGGACAAAGGCAATACGGCAATTGTGCGCTCCACCATCGACCTGGCGCACAACCTGGGCCTGGAGGTGGTGGCAGAAGGGGTGGACAATGCCGCAGAGTTCCGCCTGCTGAAAGAGTTTGGCTGTGATCGTGCGCAGGGAAACTTCATTGCGCCCCCGCTATCAGCTTCTGAGTTCCCGACCTGGCTCATCGGACACGACCCGAGCAATTCAGCACAATCGGGCGCGTCGGAGGGAGGTGCATCCACTCCGCCCGCGACATGAACGGCGTTGTTCCGTCATCTCGAATGAATGACGTTGTTCCGCCATATCAAACGGGCCGCGCCCAGTAGTCGGCCACAATGCCCAGGAACACCACGAAGCCCAGCCAATTGTTGTTGAGGAAGGCTTTGAAACATTTCTGCTCATCGCGCTGGCGAATCAGCAGCTGCTGGTAAAGCATGAGCCCGGCCACCCAGACCAGGGCGAATCGGTAAATCCAGCCCAGATCCGCCTGAAGGCCCAGCAGGTAAAGACCCACCAACACCAGCAACTGCATGACCGCCACCACCAGCCGATCCAGGTCACCGAACAGGATGGCGGTGGACCGCAAGCCGATGCGGAGATCGTCCTCGCGATCCACCATCGCGTACACGGTGTCGTAGACCACGGTCCAAAGCAGATTGATGGCGAACAACAACCAGCAGACGGGCGGCAGACTATTCGTCTCGGCAGCAAACGCCATGGGCACCGCCCAACTGAACGCCGCGCCCAGGTGGGCCTGGGGCAGATGGTGAAACCGTTTCATAAACGGGTAGGTGGCGGCCAGCAGAACGCCCACCAGAGACAACAGTATGGTCAGCCTGTTCATGGTCAGCACGAGCATGAAGGCAACACCACACAGCACGGCGAACAGAATAATCGCCTCCCGGGGCTGGACGCGGCCCGCCGCAAGCGGGCGATTCCGGGTCCTTTTTACATGAGGGTCGAACTCGCGGTCGGCGTAATCATTGATGACACAACCGGCCGAGCGCATGATGAACACGCCGAGGACGAACACGATCAGCACCTTGATGCTGGGGCGTCCCGCGGCGGCTATCCAGATCGCCCAGAGGGTGGGCCACAACAGCAAGAAAGTCCCGATCGGACGATCCAGGCGCATGAGCTGCGCGTAGTTCTGTAAACGATCCGTCAGCACCTGCGTCGAGGCCCTCGCGTTTCTCATCCGATACCCAATGTGCCACACACCGTCCCGGTCGCGATCAGACGCCCCCGTAACCCTGCTTATCGCCGACCCAGCGGCTGATCAGCGCCTGGGCGCGCCTCGGCGACTGCGTCAGCAGCTCGTCTGCCGCCTGTTCTATGTCCTGCAACAATCCCCGATCGCGCATCATGTCGGCAATGCGAAACTGCAGCATTCCGGTCTGTCGGGTACCCAATAATTCACCTGGGCCTCGAATCTCAAGATCACGCTCGGCAATCTCGAAGCCATTGTTGGTGTTGCGCAGCACTTCGAGGCGGGCATGCGCATTGTCCGACAACGGGCCATGGTACATCAGCAGGCAGTGGCTTTCGGTCGAACCTCGCCCGACCCGCCCGCGCAGCTGATGCAACTGGGCAAGCCCGAGACGCTCAGCGTTCTCGATGATCATAAGACTGGCATTGGGTACATCCACGCCCACCTCGATTACGGTTGTGGCCACCAGCAGGTCTATGGCGCCCGCTTTGAAGGCGGCCATGGCCAACTCTTTCTCCGCGGACTTCATACGACCGTGAACCAGGCCGATCCTCAAATCGGATAGCTCCGCCGTCAGCTCGGCCGCCGCGTCTTCCGCGGCCTGGCATTGCAGCGCCTCGGACTCCTCGATCAAGGTGCACACCCAATAGGCTTGGCGACCCGCAGCGCAAGCCGCCCGCACCCGCTGAATGACACGATCGCGCCGGCTGTCGGCCAGGACCACCGTGTTGACCGGCGTGCGTCCAGGCGGCAACTCATCGATGGTTGATCGATCCAGATCGGCGTAGGCGGTCATTGCCAGGGTGCGCGGAATGGGCGTCGCCGTCATGATGAGCTGATGGGCGAAATGCCCGCTGACGCGGCTCTTTTCCCTCAGGGTCAAGCGCTGGTGCACACCGAAACGATGCTGCTCATCCACCACCACCAAAGCCAGTCGATCAAACAAGACATCCTGCTGAAACAGCGCATGGGTCCCGATCACAATCTGAACCTCGCCCTCGATCAGGCGCGCCAACACATCGTTACGCCGTTTCCCCTTGAGGCTGCCTGCGATCCAGCCAACGCTAATGCCCAGCGGGTCGAGCCAGGCCCGAAAACTTTGCAAATGTTGTTCGGCCAGCAACTCGGTGGGTGCCATGATCGCCACCTGATAACCGCTTTCCACCGCGATCATGGCGGCGGCGGCGGCAACCACGGTCTTGCCGGAACCCACATCGCCCTGCACCAATCGCATCATGGGCCATGGGCGCGACAGATCATGCCGAACTTCGGCGATCACCCGGCTCTGGGCCGCAGTGGGATCGAACGGTAGCTGAGACAAGAAACGATCCAGCAGCGCACCCTTGGGATCCAGACTCGGGGCCGGGTTCGCCTGCACCTGCTGCCGAAGGTGGCGCAGGCTCAAGTTGTGAGCCAAGAGCTCTTCGAAGGCCAGCCGGACACGACAGGGGTGAGTCCCGTCGCGCAAGGTTGCCAAGTCGGTATCCGGCGGCGGCTGGTGCAGGAAACGGATGGAATCCGCCAACGGCGGCAACCGGTAGCGTTCCCGCATATCCAAGGGGACATAGTCCTCGAGGGCTGACGCTCCCTGTTCACCCAATAGGGTGAGCGCCTGCTCGAGCAAACGTCGCAACAACGGCTGATTGACCCCTTCGCATACTGGATACACAGGGGTCAGCCGGTCCTCCAACGCCACCTGGGAGTCGCCTTTGTGAACCCGGAACTCGGGATGCACCATCTCCATGCCGTTGTACCCGGCCCGTGCTTCGCCAAAACATCGAATCCGCGATCCCCGAGCCAGGTTTTCGACCAGACCGATGTTGAAATGAAAGAATCTGAGGGTCAGCAAACCGCTGCCATCGGCAATACGGGCGAGCAGCATACGACGACGGCCACGCACCACCTCGGCGGCCTGAACCGTGCCGTCCACCACACACTCATCCCCTGGACGGACACTGCCGATTGGCCGGATCCGGGTCCGATCCTGGTATCGATTCGGGAGATGAAACAACAAATCGGCCACGGTCCGTATGCCGAGCTTGGCAAAACGTTCTGCGACGCGATTCCCAACACCGCGCAGATCGGTCAGTGAACGCTGCTGCAGAGGCTGCACGGGTGACGAGGTGTTCACAGCAAGCGGCCGTCCCGACAAATGATTGCCCTCGAACCGGGTCCGATGCTCGCCCTGCCGCGGGGTCTGGGTGCAACCGCGCGGCCATGAAGGCCTGACTCTGGACGCGCCGCCTCGACTGACTGAAACCCAGGGAAACTCTGATTCATGCCAGAGGTCTCCCTACGGTTTATACCGGCCAACATAGAGAGGAAACTGGATGCGCGGGCGATGGTTGATCAAATACTTCCAGCCGCTCGAGCCAATCTCGGAGCGATCCGCGTGGATGCGTTGGAGCCCATAATTACAGCACCAGAACACCTTCGATCTCGAGCTGCGCACCCTTGGGTAACTGATTGACACCCACCGCTGCCCGCGCCGGATAGGGCTCGGAGAAATGCTCGGCCATGACCTGGTTGACGATCGGAAAATGGCTCAGGTCGGTCAGATACAGATTGAGTTTGACAATATGGGCCAGACTACCGCCGGCTGCTTCGCAAACCGCTGCAAGGTTGCTGAACACCTGATGCGCCTGCGGCTCAAATGCGTCGCTGACCAACTCCATGGATTCGGGTAGCAGCGGGATCTGTCCCGAAAGGTAAACGGTGTCACCCACCTTGACGGCCTGGGAGTAGGTTCCGATCGCCTTGGGCGCCCGGTCGGTATGAATAATTTCGCGCGCCATGTCTGACCTCGTCGTGTTCTTGGCGGCCAAAGTTACCATCGGCCGACCGGATGAACCAGATTCCGGCTGCCCGAAAGTCCGAGGTGTGCTGGGAACGCCGTTACAGGGGTCAACCCGTGCGTGCGATACGCAGCACCTGAGGGATACTGCGCAGCCGACGCAGAATCCGTGCGAGGTGGACTCGGCTGCGGGTGGTGAGCACAAACGTCATGGTGGTGACATTGCCCTCACGCTCATCCAGGCTGACATTGCTGATGTTTGAATCGGCTTCCGAAATGGTTGCGGCCACGGTAGCGAGTACGCCGCGCTGATTGTTGGCATCGAGCCGCACCTCGGCCGGGAACTCGGCGTTGATGTCGTCAGACCAGATCACTCCCAGCAACCGTTCTGCCGCCTTGTCACGAACGTTTCGGCAGGCGGAACGGTGGACCACAATTCCCTTTCCGGACGTCAGCAAACCAATGATGCTGTCGCCGGGGAGAGGCCGGCAACATTTGCCGAAGTTGACCACCATGCCCTCGGTCCCGCGGATGACAAGCGGCTGCCCCTCGCCTGTTTCGGCGGCCGTTTCGCCGGACCCGCCGGACGATGCCATAAGCTGGCGCGCCACCAGGGCCGCCAACCGCTTGCCCAGACCGAGATCGATCAGTACCCGGTCCAGATTCTCGACACCGTGGCTGTCCACCAGCAGCTTGATGCGATCCTCACCGATGTCCCTGAGGCTGGTGTCATACTCCAGCAGCGCCTTGTCCAACATGCGTCGCCCGAGTTCCAGAGCCTCCTCTCGCTGCAGGTGCTTCAAATAGTGATGGATGTTCGACCGAGCCTTGGCGGTGACCACGAACCCAAGCCATGCGGGATTGGGGTGGGCCGTGGTGGCGGTAATGATTTCGACGGTCTGGCCACTCTCCAGCGGGGTGCGCAGCGACGATAGACGCCGATCGACCTTGGCCGCGACCGTGTGACCGCCCACATCGGAGTGAATGGCGTAGGCGAAATCCACCGCCGTCGCGCCCCTGGGCAACTCGATGATCTTGCCCTTGGGGGTGAATACATAGACCTCGTCCGGGAACAGGTCCACTTTCACGTTTTCCAGAAACTCCACCGAGTCTCCGGCGCGTTTTTGCATTTCCAGCAGACGCGTCAGCCACTCCCGGGCCCGTTGCTGGGGTCCACTGACGGCAGAATCGGTTTTGTAGAGCCAATGTGCCGCCACCCCGGTCTCGGCCATGATATGCATATCACGGGTGCGGATCTGCGCCTCGATGGGGACACCATGAGGACCAAACAAGACGGTATGCAATGACTGATAGCCATTGGCCTTGGGAATAGAAATATAATCCTTGAAACGATGGAAATACGGCTTGTAAAGATTGTGTATGGTGCCCAAAACTCGATAACAGGTGTCGACGTTGTTCACAACGATGCGAAATGCGTAGACGTCGAACACCTCGCGAAACGGTAGTCGCTTGGCGCGCATTTTCTTGTAAATGCCCCAGAGGTGCTTTTCACGGCCTACGACCTTGGCGTCGATGCCCTCTTCAGCAAGCCGGCTGCTGATCCGGCTCTCGATCTGGGTAATGATCTCCTTACGATTGCCACGGGCCCGACGTACCGCCTCCGCCAGCACCCGGTAGCGAATCGGGTACAGCGCCTTGAAACCGAGATCCTCCAGTTGCAAGCGCAGGTAGTTCATGCCGAGTCGGCCGGCAATCGGCGCATAGATTTCCAAAGTCTCGTGGGCGATGCGACGACGCTTTTCCGGCGAGAGCGCACCCAGCGTGCGCATGTTGTGGAGACGGTCAGCCAACTTGACCATGAGCACCCGCAGGTCGCGAGACATGGCCAGGAACATCTTCTGGAAATTCTCGGCCTGCGCTTCCTGCTTGGAGCCGAACTTGATCTGGGTGAGCTTGGTGACGCCGTCCACCAAAGCCGCCACCTCGTCGCCAAAACGCTGGGCGATGTCCGAAAGGCTGTGGTCGGTGTCTTCTACAACGTCGTGAAGAATGGCCGCCATCAGGGTGGCGTGATCGAAATGGACCTCACCCAGCAGCTTCGCGACGGAAATGGGGTGAGTGATGTAAGGCTCGCCGGACTTGCGGTACTGCCCAGCATGCGCACGGGCCCCGAACAGGCACGCTTCCCGGATCTGAGCGGCCTGCTGCGGGTCCAGATACGTCGATACCACCTCGCAGAGTTCGTCGATCTGGGGGGTTACGTCGTCTCTCGGCGCGACTTCAACAGAGGCAATAGCCATGGTGGTTGTCCACGGGTATGCCCCGCAGCGACCCTCTAGAGGACGGCCTGGCCGTCCTCGTCCAGACCCTCCTCGGTTGTCTCCGAGTCCGGGCTGACCGCCGATGGGTCGTAAACGCCTTCCGCGATTTCCCGAAGGGCGATCACCGTGGGCTTGTCGTTATCGATCTCCACCAGCGGATCGGCGCCCATGGCCAGCGCCCGGGCGCGCTTGGCAGCGGCAAGCACCAGGTCAAAACGGTTTCCTACGTTGTCGAGACAATCCTCGACGGTAATGCGGGCCATGAACATCTCCTAGCAATCGATTGACCCGTTAGTTTACCGCGCTACTGCCCTCAAATAACAGACTTTCAATCAAGGGCCGATGGCGTTCGCCCTGAACCGCCCTGCGCAGGCGCCGAGTACGAACCAGAGCCTGTAAGTCAGCCAGTGCGGCGCCAAATTCGTCATTCACCAGCAAGTAGTCGTACTCGGCCCAGTGAGAGGCCTCATTCCTCGCCGCGGCCATGCGCTGAGCGATGGTATCCTGACTGTCCTGCCCACGGCCGGCCAGTCGCTCGCGCAGGGATTCCCGGCTGGGCGGCAGAATAAAAACACTGATCGCCTCGGGCAAATGGACGCGCACCTGGCGTGCGCCCTGCCAGTCGATCTCCAGAATCACGTCACGCCCCTGCTGCAGTTCATCCTGTACCGCACCCGCGCTGGTACCGTAGAAATTGCCGAACACCCCGGCCCACTCAATGAATGCGCCCTCATCCACCAAGGCATGGAACCCTGCCCGGTCAACGAAATGGTAATCCCTGCCGTCCACCTCGCCGGGCCGCGGTGCCCGGGTGGTGTGGGACACGGAAACCCCGAGCTGTGGATCGGAGTCCAGTAACGCATTCACCAGACTGGTCTTTCCCGTGCCGGACGGTGCGGAGATGATGAAGACGGTGCCAGGGGTTTTCACGTTCGGTTGCGACTCTCGATCATGGACTACTCGACGTTCTGCACCTGTTCCCGCATCTGTTCTATGAGTACTTTCATGTCCACCGCGATGCGGGTACTTTCGGCGTCGGCGGATTTGGATGACAGGGTATTGGCCTCCCGGTTGAGTTCCTGCATCAGAAAATCCAGACGCCGTCCGACCGGCTCGGAGCGATCCAGCACCTTGCTCAATTCGGCCAGATGCGCGTCCAGACGATCCAGTTCCTCATCCACATCCAGTCTCTGGGCCACGATGACCATTTCCTGCTCAAGCCGTCCCGGGTCGGCATCCAGAGGCAGATCCCGCAGCCGGCCTTCGAGCTTTTCCCGCAGACGCGCCATTAACTCCGGGCGTCGGGCGCGCGCCTGGACGACCAGGCTGGAAAGCGCGCTGCAACGCTGCGTGATCATGTGGTGAATTTGCTCACCCTCACGTTCGCGGGTGGCGACGAAGTCATCCAATGCTTTGCTCAAGGCCACCAGAGCCTGCTCGCGCACGGGCGCAAGATCAGGCTCGGGTTGCTCTGCCACCCCGGGCCAGGTCAGAACATCCATAGGTGACAGGCTGCGTGACAATCCGATCAACCCTTCCACTTCCGCCGCCATACGCAAGACATCCCGGGCCAGATCCTGATTCAGAGACAACTGCCCTACAGCGCTGGCCGCCGGCTGAAAACGCAGGTTGAACTCCACTTTGCCACGCCCCAGACGCTTGGCCGCCGATTCACGTACCTGTGGCTCAAGCGCTCGCAAAGCCTCGGGAAGTCGCGCAAACACCTCCAGATATCGATGATTGACCGACCGCAGTTCCCAGGTGAGATGACCCCACTCTCCGCGGTGCTCACAACGGGCGAAGGCCGTCATGCTACGAATCATGCGCGCTCCCTTGATTTAGCGCCGCGATAGCCCACCAGCGATAGCCCACCATATTAACCGATATACGCTGGGAAGGTGGGTCCGTATGGCGCAACGAAGCCCATGGCCCATCCGCATGATTGCGTGTCCCGCGCCTGGTAGGCGCGTTATACTGTCGCGCCCCCAAGTTGACCCCAACACGGAGTCTCCATGCGCCCAAGCGGACGCCTACCCGATCAATTGCGCCCTGTGAGTTTCGAGCGCAGCTACACCAAACACGCGGAAGGTTCGGTGCTGGTCAGCTTCGGTGACACACGTGTGCTGTGCACCGCCAGCGTCGAGGAGCGGATTCCTAACTTTCTCCGGGGCAGCGGCCAAGGCTGGATCACTGCCGAGTATGGGATGCTGCCCCGCGCCACGAACACCCGCAACGGACGCGAAGCGACCCGTGGCCGACAAGGTGGGCGCACCCTCGAAATCCAGCGTCTGATCGGTCGATCCCTACGTGCAATCATCGATCTGGAGGCCCTGGGCGAGAGAACCATCACCCTGGACTGCGACGTGCTGCAGGCCGACGGGGGCACCCGCACAGCGGCAATCAGTGGAAGTTATGTGGCGCTGGCCGATGCCATCCGCGGACTGAAGCCGGCGGCCAAAGGCAAACGCCGAGAACCCCTGCATGGGCATGTGGCCGCCGTTTCGGTTGGAATATTTCAAGGCACCCCGGTGCTGGACCTGGACTACGCTGAGGATTCGGAGGCCGAAACCGACATGAACGTGGTGATGAACGAGGCCGGGGCGTTCATCGAGGTTCAGGGCACCGCCGAAGGTCATGCTTTTCGCAGAGATGAACTCAATGCGTTGCTGGATCTGGCCCACGACGGGGTGCAAAACATCATTCACCTGCAAACCGAGGCACTGGCCGCGTGAACCGTATCGTATTGGCCACGGGCAATCCGGGGAAAGTACGTGAGTTTTCCGAGCTGCTTGCGGATTTACCCATCGAAATCGTTCCCCAATCGAATTTACGGGTGCCCGAAGCTGAGGAGACCGGGTTGACGTTTGTGGAAAACGCCATTCTAAAGGCACGCAATGCGGCCGCCCACACCCAACTGCCCGCGCTGGCCGACGACTCGGGGATCGAAGTAGATGCCTTGCTGGGCCAACCGGGGGTGCGCTCGGCCCGATACGCCGGACCCGATGCCCGCAGCGACGACAATCTGGCCAAGCTTCTGCGCGAGCTGCAAGGCATCCCAGAATCTCAGCGCAGCGCCCGCTTTCGGTGTGTGCTGGTGTTACTCAGGCACAGCGCCGATCCGGCCCCGCTGATCTGCATGGGGGCATGGGCCGGCCGTATTCTGGAATCGCCTGTTGGAGCGGGTGGATTTGGGTACGATCCGGTGTTTTGGGTGCCGGAACGGGACTGTTCTGCCGCACAGCTTTCATCGACGGATAAGAACCGGATCAGTCACCGTGCCAAAGCCATGGCGTCGCTGCGACAGGCGCTCGCCGGAGACGACGTTCCGCGACTCCGATGACCGCTTGCGCCGCCGCATTGACCACCACACAACGATCGACACCCCCCCTGACCCTGTATGTTCACATCCCCTGGTGTGTTCAGAAGTGCCCGTACTGCGACTTCAATTCTCACGCCGTAAAGGGCCCATCGCCGCCACAAGACGCGTATGTCGACGCGCTGCTGGCGGATCTCGATTTTGAGCTGACAACCACTCAGCGGCGTCCAATTGAAAGCATATTTATCGGCGGCGGCACGCCAAGCCTGTTCGCTGCCCAGGCAATCCACCGACTGCTCCGCGGCATCGAACAGCGCATGGACCTGGTGGAGAGCTGCGAGATCACCCTGGAGGCCAACCCAGGGACCGTGGATGACCGGCGCTTCGCCGGATATCGGGCCGCCGGTGTCAACCGGTTGTCCATAGGCGTCCAGAGTTTCGATCCAGAGATGTTGAAGCGACTTGGCCGGATTCACGATGGCCGGGACGCCCACAGGGCGGTAACAGCCGCGCGGTCTGCCGGATTCGAGAACTTCAATCTTGACCTGATGTTCGGGTTGCCTGGACAGACGCTGGAACAGGCTGTGAACGACGTCGTCCTGGCCTGCCGACACGATCCGACCCACATCTCGCATTACCAGCTCACGATAGAACCCAATACCCTGTTCGCCGCCTATCCTCCACCCCTGCCGGACGATGACATCACTTGGGCCATGTTCGAGGCGTGCCAATCCGTGCTGCTGCGCGCCGGCTATACTCAGTATGAGGTCTCCGCCCACGCCCGAGCGGGCCGGCGCTGTCGCCACAACCTGAACTACTGGCAGTTCGGGGACTATCTGGGCATCGGGGCCGGCGCGCATGGCAAAGTGACCGATTGGGACGCGAACGCCATCACGCGTCGCGCACGGGTTCGCCAACCACGACAGTACCTGGACACGGCAGGGCAGCGGGCTTCCATTATCGGCGAGCGACGCCTGGACACGGAGGATCGAATCGTCGAGTACATGATGAATGCGTTGCGATTGGTGGACGGTGTCGATCCACACCAGGTGCCCCAGCGAACCGGACTTCGAGCAGATCAGTTCGACCCGGGAATCGAGCGGGCGCGGGCGCGGGATCTGATGAGCACGGACACCAATCGAATTCAGGCAACCCCGCTGGGTATGCGGTTTCTCAATGATCTGGTGGCGGGATTCGTGGCGGATGGACCGGCTTGATCAACACCAGGTGAGCTGCCCGTATTGCGGCGTGCCGGTATCGGTACTGCTGGAGCCGGTGGAGGAGGGTCAGGACATGATCCAGGACTGCGGTGTCTGTTGCCGGCCCATCCGCTTGATCAGCGACTACGAACCACAGCTCGGCACACAAACATTGCGGGCGCTCAGGGATGATGACTGACTATAAGCCAATCTCCTGCGCGCTTTACGCACAGTTTGAACACTGGATCATTCGCCGCCGGACGCTACGTGTGGTCTGGCGTGAGCCCCGAAGCATAAACCGTCTTGAACAGCTCAAACCTCTGGACCTGCAAACCCGGAATCACGAGGAGTTTCTGATCGCCCGGCGCGACAACGGGGAAACTGTTGAACTGCGGCTGGACCGCATTGTGCGGGCGGAACCGATTTAGAAGCGGAAACCGAGGCCGAACTGCCACCCCGAAACATTCTCAGCCAGCATGTTCAAGCCGCTCGGCCGCAGCGCTAAACTGCGCTTTCTCCGTCATTTTCGCCTCGCCTCGCACTCGACCAAGACGCTTTCAAAACGCTCCTGGGCACACACGCAGGGCATGCGTCTTGCGAAACCGGCTGTCGCACACCAAACGCTCCCAATGCCCGAAACTGAAACAGCGACCGTGTGATGATCGGATCCTGGCAGTCTAAGCTTTCCGGGCCACGGCTGGCATGGCCCAACTAGTGCAGTGTCTCCCACACACTTAACACCTGCGCTGGCCCTCGCGGTCCCTGACGGCGTTGCGGATCGTCGCAATAGCGCTGGCTATTCCTCCTCACCGCGCCTTGTCAGTAACCACGATGCCTAACCAAAACCATCAAGTTATTTGGAAGACACTACACTAGCTCGGCGGGAAAATTGCTAACGAAAGTGGGCAGAATGATTGAGGCGATCTGAACAAGCCCAACTTGGAGACCTATTCGTGAGCACCCGTCGATGCCCGAGCCAGCGTATGGCTCGCCGTCCCAAACTGGAACCACGATCCGGCAGTCGTGCCCAAGGCTGTCTTGCACTCTTCCTGGCCGCGGGACTCGTGGCCGGACCCGGTTTAGCGGAAACCGTCTACAAGTCGGTGGATCCGCAGGGGGAAGTCAGTTACTCCGATCAGCCCAGTGCCAATTCAGTGGCCGTGGAATCCATCCCGCGGAGCAATCCGTCGGACGGGGCTGAGGGAAAGGATGAACTCAAGCGGGTTCAGGGCCTTGCCGACGAACTGGAAAGCGAACGCAAAGCCCGGGAGGCAGAAGCAAGGCCGCAGCCACAAACGGCGTCAGCACCTATAGAAGAACCCCCGGATCGCAAGATTATAGTCAACCGGGAACAGCCCTACGGAGAGGGCGCGGTTCCCATGCCACTCCCCGCACATGGTATCGGCGATGGAGCGGTGGGCGGATTGGGTGGACCTGCCGGTGGCCAACCGGGTGGCGCCGGACACTTTGGCGGTGCGCACATCGGCGGTGGACATCGGGGTGGCGGCGGATAAACCCACAAATACCATGCGGCCATGGTCCGCATAGCGAAGGGCAGATACACGCAGAACTTTCTGTTGGGATAGACTTCAGGGTCTGAATTCCCACGTAGGCTGGCTGCCGTGACCGATCTGTGGTTGATTCTGGCCCCGATTCTGCTGGCCGATGTGCTCAATCCGGTGCTGTTCGCGCTGCTGGTTTTCGCCGCCGGAACGGCACGGCCTGTGCTGACGAGCTGTGCCGCACTCCTGGGACACACCCTCGCCTATCTGGCTGTGGGCGTGGTCCTGGCGCTGGGACTGGAACAGATTTCAGGCCTGCTTGCCAATCCGTCGACACTGGATTTCGTGGTTGAGCTGATCATCGGGCTCTTCATCATTGGAATCGCGCTTTGGACCGGAAAAAGCAGCAGCGAGAGCACTGAAACCGCCGACCAAGGCATGAGTCCCGCCAAGGCGCTCGGGATGGGCGCGGTGATCAACCTGATAGGTTTACCGTTTGCCGTGCCGTACGTGGGCGCGATCAGCCAAATTCTGAAAGTTCACCTCGACCCCTGGGCCGCCTTCTTTGCCTTGCTCAGCTACAACCTGCTGTACGCACTGCCGTTTACGGTGGTACCGCTGCTGGTGCTGATAATGGGAAAGCGAAGCCGGCCGATATTGGAGAAGATCAACGGTTTCCTGACCAAGGCAGCCGACTCCGTATTGCCGTGGCTGATCGGATTGCTGGGACTGGCTTTGGTAGCCGATGCGCTGGCCTTTTTGTTGACCGGAACACCCTTGATTGCGGTCTGACCCGCGGCTGCGTGGCTGCACTTGGGAGCCTTTATCGCGGGTCCTAGGAGTTTGCGCGGTAGAAACGGAACGGTCTGCGGCACAGCCATTTCGGCCCGGAATCGTTCTCGAACTGAACAGCACCTCGCCTCATTCATTTCTACCGCGCACACTCCTAGCCTTTCTACCGCACACACTCCTAGCCTTCCGTAACCAGCACCCATTCACCGTTGTCCAGTTTGCAGAGGTCCACGGTAGTTTCCTCGACCATGCCCTTGGCCCGCTCCACCACTTTCAATTTGCGGCAGGGTTGACCGTCGGCAGACTTATAGGATTTCACCGGGGTTATGCTCCCGGAGTTGCCCGACTCGGGATTCTCCCACTCGCCCATCTCACCGTCCTGCTGTTGCTCCAGGGCGCCTTCCCCAAGGACGGAGATCAGACGCCAGTCTTCGTCGGTGAAGTAGGCCGCAGGCGAGTCCTCCAGAAACATCCAATTGACGGCATACACGCCGGGGGTGGTCAGGGTCAGAACTGCGAAAAGGGGCAGAATTAGAGCGAAAATGCGCATGGGTTCAGAACTCCTGCGGTACTCGTATGGCTTGAAAGTCTAACGACATCGCCCGATGTGAGAGCGCAGTTCGATACCGCATGCGCACCTCCGTATCACGGGAATCGGATCAAGAAACCAGCAGTGACAGCCTGCCCGACCCAAGTGAACTGCACCCCCACCTGCTTGTAAGCCACATCTGCATAAAACTGAAGCAATGGAAACAGTTTAGAGTTGCCAATCGAAAATTCGTCGTAGCCGTGCATGATGCCGAATCGGTATCCGACGTCCAGGCGCAGATCCTCGCGCGTCCGAGTGTAGAAATCCCGTTGCCACCCGATTGATGTGGTGCGGTCATCGTGGGAGTTTATGAAGGTTCCCGCATAGCAACCGCGGTATACCCCACCGATAAGCTGGTTATCGGTGCGATAGTCACTGTCACCCCAGAGATGATACGACCACATGCCAAGGTAGATTGAGTTCCGCGCGGGTTCGCCAGGCAGTAACCCCCACTTACACACCGTGTCAATGGGCCTGACATCGGCGGCCTCGTCGGGCTTGGTGGATTCATCGTCCGTAGCGGAATCAGCGGCCCAAGCGTGTGTACTCGTGCCTGCGGCAAATACGAAGCCCAGGAGCAACAAAGTCCTTCCGGTCGCGATCGAGATCAACCCGCACCGGGCAATTCGTCCAAACAGACTAGAGCCGTCGACCGGCAAGTGATCTGATCCGCCGTACGCCATGTACCTGCTCGCTACCGGTATTGCCCGAAGTCGGCGTGGATGCCGCCTTGCCTGGCGGCTCACTCCTGATTCCAAATGAGGTCCGCTCCTGGCCCCACGAAAGCAGCCGGCCAAGTACGATCGAGTGCTACAGCCACCAAGACGCAATCGGATCCGGATCGACCAACGATAGAGCACACCGTTCGCAGAAACAAACGGGCAGAAATCGGGGGCAGAAACAACGCACTCAAGGCAAGACGCATCCTGACCGCAGGTCGCGCCAAGGGGCTTGATTTCCACCCCGGGTTTCCGCTAGGGTGCGCGATCGCGCCGGTAAGGCATACCGTTCAGACATTCGAGCCCGAAGCATGAAAAAAGGCATCCACCCCGAGTACCGACAGGTTGTGTTCCAGGACGTATCCTCGGATTTCGCATTCCTGACCCGCTCCACCATGGACTCCAAGGAGTCCATCAGCTGGGAAGACGGCAACGAGTACCCCTTGGTCAAGGTTGAGATATCCAGCAAGTCGCATCCGTTCTACACAGGTAAACAGAAGATCATGGATACAGCCGGGCGAGTGGATCGGTTCCGACGTAAGTACGGCTTGTCCTGAGTCCCAATCTAGGTGCGCAGCCCGAGAGTGGCTGCGCCGCCTGCGTCACCGCTGCTTGGGTTATGCTCATCCGCTTTTCACATTGGAAAACGGAAAGGGCGGGACAAAGCCGCGCGTTTTCAGTATCATCCGCTCCGCTTCGATGTAAAATGCTGCAAGGCAGCATGTCAAATTTGACGGCGCAAACGCCGTTCTCCTAATCCCTCCGGCTGGGTTCGGTCCACTTCTCAGTCCATCACTGCAGGCGGGATAGCAACGCCTCGAACGCGATGTGGATTACTTTGTTCTTGAGGGGGCAGCCGAATGTCGGATTCCAGCATCACCCTGACTGATCCGAGCACGGGGAAACAGATCGAACTCCCGATCATACGAGGCACAGAGGGCGCCCCGGTGCTCGACATCGGGAAGCTACATAAAGAATTCGGTTATTTCACCTACGATCCTGGGTTCGTCTCCACCGCCAGTTGCCAGAGTACGATCACTTACCTCGACGGCAATGAGGGCACTCTGATGTATCGGGGATACCCGATCGAGCAGCTCGCGGACCGCTGCAACTATCTGGAGGTGTGCCACCTCATTCTGACCGGCGAACTGCCGAATGCCGCCCAGAAAACCGCATTCGAGCATACGATCCGCAACCATACGATGATCAACGAGAACCTGAAGGGGTTCTTCGACGGCTTTCGCTACGATGCCCATCCCATGGCGATGATGACCGGCGTGGTTGGCTCACTGTCAGCGTTCTATCACGACAAACTGGACATTCGCGATCCGGAACATCGCATGCACACGGCCTACCGTCTGATCGCAAAGATCCCGACCATCGCCGCCGCCGCATACAAACACTCAATCGGAGAACCATTCATCTATCCGCGCAGCGATCTAAGCTACACCGGCAATCTGCTGCACATGATGTATGCCCGCCCCACCCAGGAATACCGGTTGGATCCGGTAGCCGAAAAGGCCCTCGACGTCCTGTTCACCCTGCATGCGGACCACGAACAAAACGCCTCCACGTCCACCGTCCGATTGGCGGGCTCTTCAGGCGCCAATCCGTATGCCGCGATCGCAGCGGGCATAGCGAGCCTTTGGGGGCCGGCGCACGGAGGTGCCAACGAGGCGGTTCTCCGAATGCTGAATGAGATCGGCGATGTCTCCAATATCGAAACGTACATTGCCAAGGCGAAAGACAAGGATGACCCGTTCCGGCTGATGGGCTTTGGTCACCGTGTGTATCGGAATTTCGACCCTCGAGCACAGATTATTAAAGAGATCTGTCACGAGGTGCTGAAAACCTACGGCAACGATCCGCGGATGGAACTGGCAATGCGACTGGAAGAAATCGCGTTGGAGGACGCCTATTTCGTCGAGCGAAAACTCTATCCCAACGTAGACTTTTACTCAGGCATCATTTACGCAGCGCTGGGGCTGCCGGTGGAAATGTTCACCGTCATGTTCGCCATCGGCCGCACTGTAGGTTGGATTGCCCACTGGATGGAAATGATATCCGAGCCGGGACAGAAAATCGGGCGACCACGTCAGCTTTATACCGGACCGGCGCGACGGGATGTGTTGGCGCTGGAGCAGCGGTAAGCTCAGGGTCTGGAGCGCGTTTGGCCGCGCTGCTTCTAAATGACGCAAGTGACGGAATAGGCCCGGGCGCCGGCAGTCAGAATCAAAACAGGGTTCGGAATTCAGGACTCGACGGAGAAAGCGCAGCCTACACCCAGCCAACGAACATTTCGAGGCCGTTCTCAAGGCCTTATCGTGACGAGTGAGGCTGTTTCGACACGCTGCTGGACCGCGCTGCTAGACCGGATCTGAATCCAGCGCCAATAAAGCCTGTATCTCCCCGCGCCCGGCGCGGCGCATGGGTTTTGCGTCCACCGGACTCCATGGCGGTCTGCGCTCGTACTTCTCGGGGAACACCACCAGGTCCATTGGCGCATCGCCTGCGGCGAACTGATACACCGGAAACCATTGGTACTCGTCTGAGCCCACGCGCATCCTGCGCTCAGTGGTCTCGAACGGAATATCATGCTCGATCAAGAACAACACCACATCTTCCGCCGTGTCTGCGAACAGGTGCAGATCCACCGACGAGTGTCTTCCTGCGGTGCCGGACAATACAGACCCCACCATACGTGGGCGAAACCGCGCAAAAAAATCGAGCGCCTCGAGTGCCGCTTCGCGCAGCAATCGAAGATGTTGTGAATGCCCCGCGCCATTGAACAGGCGCTGGTGATCGATCAAGGCCTGTTCAATTTCGGTGTTGCGCGGCATCAAAGTGCCATTTACCGGAAGACCCAGTCGCTCAGCCGCCTTGCGCTTAGCGAGACGAAAATCCCGTACACCCTCGTCCGCCATGATTCGTGCGGCCTCCTGTGCCAGGAGTATCCGGTGACGATCCTGATGACGCACCGCCATTGGCTTTCCTCAATTCAGAACAGCGATTCCTCGCTGGCTTGGGGTGCAGTACCCTCGGTTGCGGTGGTGGCCGCGCTTCCGGTCACGGTGGCGGTATCGGGCAGACTGTCGGCGGCGAACAGTTCAGTGGAGGTGCCCTCACCTCGGTTGTTGGATGCCACTATGCGTCCCGTCTTGAGTTCGATCCGTCGCTCAACCACACTTTCCGGCTTTGATGGCTCCATCTCCGGAACATCATTCAAGGCGGTTTCCATGAAGTACATCCACATGGGCAATGCAGCAACGCTGCCGGCCTCGCGTCGACCGAGCGGTTTGAGTTGGTCGAAACCGACCCAGGCCGTTGCCACCAAGCGGCTGTTGAACCCGCTGAACCAGGCGTCCATCTGATCGTTGGTCGTTCCGGTTTTACCCCCGATATCCTTGCGGCCCAGCTTCTGGGCCTTGGTGGCGGTTCCGCGGCGCACCACGTCCTTGAGGATGGATCGCATGATGTAGGCAACCGGCTCCGACAGCGCCCGCTCCGCGGGTGCGCTGTTCGGTTCCGTGCCGCCAACGGAATAAACCAACGGTTGATCCAGCACCTTCCCATCTGCGGTTTCGATTCTCTGAATCAAATGGGCATGCACGCGGTAGCCGCCGTTTGCGAACACGGCGAATCCGGTTGCGACCTGCATCGGCGTCAAAGCGCCCGACCCCAGGGCCATCGATAGATTGGCCGGCAGCGCGTCAGGCGGAAATCCGAAGCGGGTCACATAGGTCCGCGCGTAATCGATCCCGATATCCCGCAGTAGACGAATCGAGACCAGATTGCGGGAGCGATACAGCGCTTCCCGCAGACGCGTCGGGCCATAGAATTTACGCGAGTAATTCTGGGGCTTCCAGTCGCCTTCAAGGCTGGCGTCTTCCACAACGATGGGCGTGTCACTGATCAAAGTGGCTGCGGTATAGCCGGCATCCAAGGCCGCGCTGTAGAGAAAAGGTTTGAAACTCGATCCCGGCTGCCGCTGCGCTTGCACAACCCGATTAAACTTGCTGGCAAAAAAGTCGAACCCACCCACCAGCGCCCGGATTGCGCCCTGCTCGGGATCGAGCGCCACGAATCCCCCCTGGACTTCCGGCAGCTGGCTGAGCTCCAAAATGTCGCCGTTTGCCAACACCCGCACGATGTCACCGCGCTGGACTATATCCTCGGCCCGTTCCGGCTTCGGCCCAAGCGCATTTTCAGTCCGATAGGGCTGAGCCCAGGACAAGCCCTCCCACGGTATGCTTCCGCGCTCACCCGAGGGGAACACCACCGTAACCGACTTCTCCTGCAGCTCGACCACCATGGCAGGCCGGAGGCCACCAATCGCATCCAGGGCCGACAAAGACGCGATCTGTTCCGCCAACGGCATGCCGTCGGGATCGAGTTTTGCCTCCGCACCCCGCCATCCGTGTCGTCGATCGTATTCCAGCAGCGCCCGTCGCAGGGCCAGGTCGGCGGCCGCCTGCATTCGGCTGTCCACGGTTGTTTTGACCACCAGCCCCATGGTGTACGCGTCGTCGCCGAAACGCTCGAGCATGTCGGCTCTCACCATCTCAGCCACATAGGGCGCGTCGATCTCACTGGGCGCGGCATGCAATCGTGCGCTGATACCCTCGGCGCGGGCGGAGACGTACTCGGACTCATCGATGTAGCCAAGCGTCTTCATCCGGTTGAGGACGTAGTTGCGCCGCTGCAGCGCTCGTTCTGGGTTTGCGATCGGATTGGAGGTTGAGGGCGCTTTGGGCAGCCCGGCCAGCATCGCCACCTGAGCCAAGGTGAGCTCGTCCAGCGGCACGCCATAGTAGACCTGGGCTGCGGCACCAACACCGTAGGCGCGGTTGCCCAGGTAGATCTTGTTCAGATAGAGCTCAAGAATCTCTTCCTTGCTCAACTCCCGCTCCATTTTGAGCGCCAACACGATTTCGTTGAGCTTCCGCTGGTAGGTCTTTTCACGGCTTAGAAAGAAGTTGCGAGCCACCTGCATGGTGATGGTGCTGCCACCCTGGGTTCGCTCGCCAGTGGATGCCAAAGACCAGGCCGCGCGCATAAGCCCCTGATAATCGACCCCGGGATGTTCAAAAAAACGATCATCCTCCGCAGCCAGATAAGCTTGCACCACCCGGTCAGGAACTTGCTTGAAGGAAACCGGAATGCGGCGTTTTTCGCCGAACTCGGCGATCAACAACCCGTCCTGGCTGTAGACCCGCAACGGAACCTGGAATTGTACATCCCGAAGCGCGCTGCTGTTTGGCAGTTTTGGCGCCAGATAAGCGTAGGTTCCGAACGCCGCCGCGACACCCGCCAGCACGCAGAAGATGCCCAAGTACAAGCCGTAACGCACAAGTCGAAGGATTAGTCTCATGATCGTCCGAATAATCTTACAAAAGCAGTCTTACAAGTTACGGCGCAGTATAAACGATTGCGCTGTTACGCTGCGCAAAATCCGCCATGCAAACGAATACGGCTTGTTATAGCCTTTCGATGGTGAGCTAAAACAGCTTCACAGCAAGCGGCAAACATTGGCTTTAGCGGGAATCCTCCGTTGTTTCTAAAGAATCGATCCAGCATCCTCGGGGTGGATATCAGCACCTCGGCCGTCAAAGTCCTGCAACTGGGCGGCAACGCCGACCGGTTCCAGGTCGAAGCACGCGCACTGGAGCCGTTGCCTCCAGGCGCGGTAACCGACCGCAACATCGCAGATCCGGACGAGGTGGGCAATGCTATTCGGCGGGCCGTCAAAGCAAGCGGCAGTTCGGCAAAGAGCGCGGCCGTAGCGGTGCCAACGTCTTCGGTGATTACCCGCACGGTGCCGATGCCTTCTGACCGCAGCACCGACGAGATCGAGACCGAGATCCGCATGGAGGCGCCCAAGTACATTCCTTATCCGCTGGACGAAGTCTATCTGGACTTCGAAGTGCGGGGCGTATCGGACTCCAACCCGGATACGCTGGATGTAACCATCGTCGCATCTCGCCGGGAGAATGTGGAGATTCGCCAGGAGGCTCTGGAAGCCGCCGGTTTGAAGGCAACTATAGTCGATGTGGATGCCTACGCGGTAGAGAACGCGTTCGGAGTATTGGCCGAGCGGCACCCTTCCATACGGCCCGAGCATCGAGTAGCTGTGGTTGATATAGGTGCGGCACTCACCACACTCACCGTGATTCAGAACGGGACGACTCTTTATACCCGGGATCAGACCTTCGGTTGCGATCAGCTGACCAACAACATTGGTGAAACCTACGGGCTTTCGCGGGAGCAAGCTGAGGTGGCCCGCCGAAGCGGCGATCTGCCGGAGGATTACGGTTCAACCATTCTTGCGCCTTTTCAACAGTCGGTGCTTGATCAGATCAACCATTCCCTCCAGTTCTTTACCTCCGCCAGCCACTACAGCTCGGTGGATTGCCTGCTCCTGATCGGGGGTGGATCGCTGCTGCCCGGTCTCGATGCATTCATCATGGAACACACCGGCATTCCCACTTTCATGGGCAATCCATTCGAGCAGATGTCAGCGGCCCGCAGGGTGAATCGCAATACATTGATGCAGGAAGGCCCACTGTTTTTTGTGGCTTGCGGGCTGGCGCTGAGGAGCTTTGACCACTCATGAGGCAAATCAATTTACTTCCATGGCGCGAGGCACAGCGCAAACAGCGACAGCGGGAATTTGGAATACTGGCGCTAATGAGCCTGGTGGCCGCAGCTGTAATTGTCGGAGGGGTCCATTTGTTCTTCGACAACCGCATCGAGTATCAGACGGCACGCAACGACTTTCTCCAAGACGAGATTCAAAAACAAAAACTGGTGGAGAAAGAAATAAAGGCAATGGAAAACACCAAGACCCGGATATTGGGTCGTATGGAAGTCATCCAAAACCTGCAAACCAGCCGGCCCGAGATGGTCCACGTGTTCGATGAGATGGTGCGCGTTCTGCCCGAAGAGGTTTACCTGACCCGGGTGCAACGGTCTGGCGAGGCGCTCGCCCTGGTAGGCGTGGCACGCTCCAACAATCTGGTGTCGGATTTCATGCGCAACCTGCGTGACTCCGGCTGGTTCGGCGAACCCAGTCTTCAAATCATTAACAACAAGGAAGTGCTGGGCATACGGGCAAGCTTCTTCGAACTGAAAGTCGCGAAGAAGCGCCTGACCGCAAAGGCGGAGGACCAGGCGTCATGAATATTTCCGAACTCAACGATCTCGACCTGACGGACATCGGCAATTGGCCCGCCGTCGGCAAGGCCGCGATACTGGCGCTGATCATGGCGGCGGTGATCGGCGCCGGATACTACTTCGACACGCAGCACATGCGCATGCAACTCCAGCAGGTGCAGGGCGAAGAGCAAAAACTCCTCAAGGAGTTCCACAAACGCCAGCGTGTGATTGCGAACCTAGAGGCTTATCGCGCCCAGCTGGCCGAGATGGAGAAATCGCTTGCTTCAATGCTGCGACAACTCCCGACCCGGACCGAGATGCCCGACCTTCTTGAGGACATTTCCAACACTGGGCTGATCAACGGTCTGGTATTCGACCGATTCAAACCAGAGTCGGAACGTCCGCAGGAATTCTACGCCACCCAACCGATCTCCATCCGTGCCCGGGGGACCTACCACCAATTCGGCGCATTTCTAAGCGGCGTTTCCGCGCTGCCCAGAATTGTCACGGTGGGTAATCTCAAAATCGGCAACGGGAAGAAAGGTGCCGGTAACGAGAAAGACGACCGGGAGACCGAAGAACTGGTGCTCGAAGCCAGCCTGAACACATACCGCTATCTGGACGAAGACGAGGAGTCGTGAGAATGAGCATGACCCCGAACATGCGGCCGCTGATCATCGCCACCAGTGTACTGATGCTGAGCGGTTGTCTGAGCACCGACATGACCGATTTGCATGAAGAAGTCGCCCGCATAAAACGGACGACGCCGGGCGAGCAACTCGATCCGCCGCCCAAGCTTGAGCCTTACAGACCGTTCGCCTATGCGGCTTATGGATTGCGCAACCCGTTCGAAGAAGCCTCGTTCCTGCAGGACATCCCTGCTCCGGTGGCCAATTCGGGGGTACAGCCAAACCTGGATCGCCCTCGCGAGCTGCTGGAAGCCTATTCATTGGAGTCCATAAAGATGGTCGGCACCATCAACAAGGATGGCCTCTGGGCCCTGATGGAGGCGCCGGATGACGTGGTTCATCGGATAACGGTGGGCAACTACATGGGCACCAATCATGGCCAGGTAATCGGCGTATCCGATCAACGGATCGATTTAATCGAGATCGTCCCGGACGGCTTGGGCGGTTGGGAGAAGCGTGAGTCCTTTCTCACGCTTGCTGAGTAATGGACATGCACCGAGAACACAAAGAACGAGGAGCGTTTCGCATGATCGGAATCGGGCAGGCCCTGGCATCCAGCCGGGCCATTGGCAGAACGCTGGCAGCCCTCCTGGTGCTGGCAACCGTTCTACCGGGTCACGTCGCCGCTCAGGGGTCGACGTTGCAGAATGTGGACGTGTCTTCGATGCCGGGCAATCAAGTACGCCTTGGCTTTCGTGTGGATGGGTCCATTCCCGGCTATGACAGCTTCACCATCAGCGATCCCGCTCGGATTGTGGTGGACTTTCCTGAGGTTCGTAACGGAATCAGCCAACGGTATCGACGCATAGGCGTTGGCATGCTGGAAAGCATGACCGTGTCGGAGGCACAGGACCGAACCCGGGCAACCATCAAACTGAGCCGGATGGTGCCGTACAACCTTGAGCAGCAGGGGGATACGGTTTATCTGACCCTTGATGCCGGTGGTGCCGGCGCGGCTGCGGCTGTACCGGCGTCATTGACCGGCTCCGGTACCGACGCCAAGGTAGACTTCCGTCGCGGAACTGAGGGGCAGGGTGTTTTGAACCTCACCCTTCCGGGCCCGGCGGTATCGGTGGACGTTCGCCAGGAAGGCAACCGTGTGGTGGCCGACCTGAGCGGCATGCAATTGACCCCGGCCCAGGAGCGACGCCTGGACGTGGTGGACTTCGCGACGCCGGTCAGGACTGTGGATTTGTTCAACTACTCAGGCGGCGCACGAATCGTAGTCGATACTGTGGGGCCGTTTGAGTACCTCGCCTACCAGGCCGGCTCGGACTACACGCTGGAGGTGAAACCGCTGCAGCCCGAGCAGAGCGCCGAAGCGCTGGAGGCACGGAAACGCACATTCGCTGGCGAGCCGCTGTCTCTCAACTTCCAAGACATTGAAGTGCGGGCAGTGCTTCAGATTCTGGCCGATTTCACCGGCCTGAATGTGGTGGTCAGCGATTCTGTAGGGGGCAACCTGACGCTGCGGCTTAAGAACGTACCGTGGGATCAGGCTCTGGACATCATCCTGAAGACCAAGGGACTGAGCATGCGAGAGAACGGCAACGTCGTACTCATTGCACCCACTGAAGAGATTGCGGCCCGGGAGAAGTTGGAGCTCGAGGCCCAGAAGCAGACGGCTGAGTTGGAGCCGCTTCGCTCCGAGATGATCCAGGTCAACTACGCCAAAGCCGGCGAAGTGGGCGCCCTGCTGAAATCCAGTGAATCGTCGATGCTGTCCGATCGCGGTTCCATCACCATCGATGACCGAACCAACACCATTCTGGTGCAGGACATCAACAGCAAGATCACGCAGATTCGGAATCTGGTTACAACGCTGGATGTCCCGGTGCGGCAGGTAATGATCGATTCCCGGGTGGTGATCGCGAACGACGACTTCACCAAGGAACTGGGCGTGCGGTTCGGTGGCGGGCTGAGGGTTACCTCGGGCGACTCAGGCCGAGGCGGGTTGTCCGGCTCCCAACTGGGCGCCACCCAGACAGCGATCGCGGACGGCGATCTGTCGCAGAGCCCGCTTGCGCTCACCGGCATCGCCAATCGTATCGGCGTCAACCTGCCGACGACCAACACACCGTTCGGGCGACTCGGCCTTGCGATTCTGGGCGCCGATTTTCTCCTGGACCTGGAACTGTCGGCCCTGCAGGCGGAAGGCCGCGGCGAAGTGCTGTCAAACCCGCGGGTGGTCACAACCAACCGCAAGCAGGCGCGGATCGAGCAGGGCACGGAGATCCCGTACCTGGAGCAGAGTTCCAGTGGCGCAACCAGTGTCAGCTTCAAGAAGGCGGTGCTGAGCCTGGATGTGACGCCACAGATCACGCCCAACGACAACATCATCATGGACCTGACGGTCAACAAGGATGCCATCGGCGAGTTGGTTCCGTCGGGCCTCGCCGGAGGGTTTGTGCCTTCCATCGACACCCGGGCCGTGGAAACACAGGTGCTGGTCGAGGATGGCGAGACTGTGGTGCTGGGTGGTATCTACGAACGCAGCCAGATCGCAACCGTGGACAAAGTCCCGCTGCTGGGCGACATTCCAGGGGTTGGCCGGCTGTTTCGTCGAAATCTCGATCAGGACGAGAAGGCTGAGCTGCTGATCTTCGTCACGCCCCGTATCGTTCGGGAATCTGCCCTGCTGCAATAGCACGTGGGCTGAGCGCCAAACGAGCGAAGGCCGGGCAATGATCGCCCGGCCTTCGCTCGTTTGGCGCCTTGATTTTGTCTGCTTAGCTGTGCCAGCCTCCGGCCCATGCCCTTACTCAATCTGTTCCTGGTGGGACCCATGGGTGCCGGGAAGTCCACCATCGGACGGCGGCTGGCCAAGCGTCTGCGCTACCCCTTCCTCGATTCCGATCGGGCGCTGGAGGACCAGACGGGCGCCGACATCCCGCTGATATTTGAACTTGAAGGCGAGGAAGGTTTCCGACGAAGGGAGAAATCCATACTGGATGAACTCACTCAGCAACACGGCATTGTGCTGGCCACCGGTGGCGGCGCGGTGTTGGATCGGGAGAATCGGGCCCATCTGATCTGCCGAGGCTTCGTCGTCTACCTCAGAACCTCGGTTGATGAACAACTGAGGCGCACCGCCCAGGACAAGCGCCGGCCGCTGCTCCAGACACCCGATCGTCGAGCTAAGCTGGAGACCCTGAAACAGATCCGGGACCCTCTTTACCGCGAGGTAGCGGATATGGTGGTGGATACCGACGGGCGCCATGTGCAGCGCGTGGTGCACCTCATAGCCACGCATTTCGCCAAGCAGACGACCCACCACACACCGAATAGTGAGTGACCCGCTGATGCAAACACTCCATGTCGATCTGGGCCAGCGCAGCTACCCGATACACATTGGCCCAGGGCTGCTGAGCAGGGCTGACCTGCTGCTACCCCACCTGTCCGGGCGCCAGGTAATGGTGGTTACCAATGAGACCGTCGCACCGCTTTATCTTGCGCCGGTGCGCGACGCGCTGGCAGACCGGACTGTCGAAGTCGTGGTGCTCCCGGACGGCGAGCGATTCAAGACCATCGCAACGACACAGACCATCTTCGACCATCTGCTGAATGCCCGCTTCGGTCGGACCGCCACGCTGGTGGCCTTGGGCGGTGGCGTCGTGGGCGACATAACCGGCTTCGCGGCAGCTTGCTACCAGCGCGGCATCGACTTCGTCCAGATTCCCACCACTCTATTGGCGCAAGTGGACTCTTCCGTGGGCGGCAAGACCGGGGTCAACCACCCGCAGGGCAAAAACATGATTGGCGCCTTCCATCAGCCTCGCTGTGTGATCGCAGACACCGATACGCTATCGACCCTGCCCGATCGCGAACTGGCCGCCGGTGCCGCCGAGGCCATCAAATACGGCCTGATCGACGATCGGGCCTTTTTCGATTGGCTCGAGCAAAACATCGATCGGCTGCTCGCACGCGATCCCGATGCACTTACCTGGGCCATTGAGCGCGCCTGCCGCAACAAGGCGGCGGTCGTGGCCAGGGACGAGCGCGAACAGGGCGCCCGCGCCCTGCTCAACCTGGGCCACACCTTTGGCCATGCCATCGAAGCGACTACAGGCTACGACTCATGGCTGCACGGCGAGGCAGTGGCGACAGGCATGCTGATGGCCGCCGACCTGTCGGAGAGACTGGGCTGGCTGGCGCCAGAGGCGACCGTACGCCTGCGTGACCTGCTGCAACGGGCACGCCTGCCCGAGTCACCACCGGACGGCATGACCGCCGCGGATTTCGCCGCCAAGATGGCCATCGACAAAAAGGTTACCGACGGCAGACTCAAACTGATTCTGTTGCGCGGCATTGGTCAGGGCGTGATCAGCGACAGTTTTGACCGCGCCGCGCTGGAATCCACCTTGAGCCATTTTACCGGGACCAACCTTTAAGGATCCTCTGATCTATTCGTGAACGTGCATCTTGGGACTGAAATGCACAGCTTCATCGTTGCAGATCTTGGCAATAGAACAACTATTACCCGCGATCCGCCCCTTGAATCCGCATATTTCACCCTCCAATCTGCTCCGTCCAGAATAAATCAGAAGGCTCCTTAACCCCTGCAATTTCACGGGTATAGGGCGGCTCAATTGATCGTGTTGCAGTGCATGGTTATACTCGGCCGCCGCTCTGTCGATCGAAATGCACGCCTGTGCGTCACCCGAGCGGCGTGGGACGGGAACCCCACTCGGGGTTAAGCGGTCTCGCGTAATTAAGGCTCCCGATCGATCAGTAGATGTCCGACCCTCCCGTTGGCGTTGACGGGGTTGGTCAACACCTGCCCGATCGCAACGTTCAACGATCCAGGGTGATAGCCCGTGATGCAAAGAATGCAACAGCCCAGGGGCCTCTATCGGCCTGAGTTCGAGAAAGACAACTGCGGTTTCGGGCTGATCGCGAACATGGACGGCAAACCCAGCCACTGGCTGCTGCAGACTGCCGTAACCGCCCTCACCCGGATGACCCACAGGGGTGCCGTTGCCGCAGACGGAAAATCAGGCGACGGCTGCGGCCTGCTGATCAAGCTGCCCGAGAAATTTGCCCGGTCCAAGGCCGCGGAAGCCGGTATCGCGCTGGACACGCGCTTCGCGCTGGGCATGGTTTTTCTGAATCAGGATCAAAGCCTTGCCGCGACCGCGAAAGTGCGCCTGCACGCCGAGCTGGAACAGAGCGGTCTCAGTGTGGCCGGTTGGCGCAACGTTCCCGTCAACGTAGCCGCGTGCGGTGAGGAGTCGCTCAAAAGCGTCCCCCGGATCGAGCAAATCTACGTCAATGCACCCGAGGACATGAGTTCGGAAGCGCTTGAACGGGTGTTGTATCTGGCACGGCGTCGAACCGAGAAAGCGGTGGAGTCGGACGATGCGACATTCTACATTCCCAGTTTGTCGGGACGGGTAATTTCTTATAAAGGGCTGGTCA
>Ga0316187_10000217_pt1 | contig 41735 bp, 50 predicted proteins | sample CroRivburrow1_MG_FD_204927 | JGI IMG/M metagenome (GOLD analysis project Ga0316187, IMG submission 204927) | Coastal sediment microbial communities from Maine, United States - Cross River worm burrow 1 | ecosystem: Environmental > Aquatic > Marine > Coastal > Sediment | place: USA: Maine...
GCTTCAAAGGAGCAAGTTGCCAAAATGTTACAAAACATGTTGAAATTCAAGGAAATTCCCAAGATGTTGGATGCTACAGATGCATTGGCTGTAGCTTTATGTCATATCAATCAAGGTAAAAGACCGACTTCTAAATCAAAATCCTGGAATTCATTTTTAAATGAAAATCCTGATCGAGTCATTTAATAGAGACTCTGATATGTTTCCTGAATTATTTGTCTGGTAAGCTCAAACTCTTCAGATGATAGCTTAAGTTTTGGCCTGCTGAAATTAATATCATCCATGCTATTCAATGGTACCAGATGAATATGTGTATGCGGAACTTCAAGACCTATTACTGCAACACCGATTCGTAAACATGGAATGGCAACCTCAATAGTTTTAGCCACTTTTCTGGAAAATGTATTCAAACTTACAAATTCCTTTTCAGGCAAATCAAAATAATAATCCTCTTCCCTTTTTGGAATAATCAATGCATGTCCTATTACTAATGGATTGATGTCAAGGATTGCAATGTTATCTTCATCTTCGGCAATTATATATGCGGGGATTTCCCGATTGATGATTTTTGTAAAAAGAGTAGCCATTTTATATGCCGATTTCTAATATTTCAAATTCTATATTGCCAGCAGGAACTGCAATTTTAACCTTCTCTCCAACTTTTTTCCCAAGGAGCCCCTTTCCTATAGGTGATTGAACTGATATTTTTCCGCCCTTTAGGTCTGCTTCTTCCTCCGAAACCAGGGTATATGAAAACTGAGCTCCATTGCCTGAATTCTTAATCTTAACTTTGGAAAGTACACTTACCTTTGAAGTATCAAGTGTTGATGGATCCAATACACGAGCATTTCCCACAGCTTGTTCTAACTGTGCTATTTTTGCTTCAAGGTGCCCCTGTGCATCTTTTGCTGCATCGTACTCTGCATTCTCACTCAAATCTCCTTTGTCTCTGGCCTCCGCTATTTGCTTAGAGATATCTGCTCGCCCCTTCGTTTTTAAATTACGAAGTTCATCTTTCAAATTCTGCAATCCTTCTTCAGTATAATATGATAATTTGCTCATATTCCTAATTTGATTTATCTGCCGTCTCCTTATTTCTCTTAAATGGACAGATTGATTTTAAATTAAAAACCTAAAGGCATTTTATCTACGTCATTGCGATAATTCCTTTAGGTTGTAAAAGAGTTAACAAAATTAATAAAACCATTTTGGTATACCAAAAATCGATACTAATACTATCGAAATATTTTAAAATATCAATTTATTAGAAGATGATATATTTAGAATTCAGTTATCTTAGTCTTTTACAAATCACCAGTTAAGGTGATGTTATTTTTAATTTTTTAACTAGTAAGGGGAAATGAAAAAAATTATATTACTTCTCGTATTATCCGGTATAATATTCTATGGTTATGGACAGAAAAAAAAGAAAAACGAACCACAGCCTATAAACATTGATACCGAGGTGGTACAGGATCTTACTCTAAGGTCCATTGGACCTGCACTAACATCTGGCAGAATTTCTGATATTGCTGTAGATCCTAAAGATGAAAATACTTGGTTTATTACTATTGCATCTGGCGGTGTTTGGAAAACTATTAATTCAGGTACTACGTGGAGTCCGATCTTTGATAAAGAAGGATCCTATTCAATAGGTTGTGTAACGATAGATCCAGGTAACAGGAACATAATATGGGTTGGAACAGGTGAAAACAACAGTCAACGTAGTGTTGGATATGGAGATGGCATTTATAAATCCCTGGATGGAGGAAAGTCATGGTCACATATGGGATTAAAAGACTCCGAACATATTGGAAATATTGTTGTTCACCCAGAGCATTCAAATATCATCTACGTTGCAGCTTATGGCCCGGTTTGGTCTGCTGGAGGAGACAGGGGAATCTATAAATCTACTGATGGAGGAGAGACATGGGAAAACATATTATCTATTAGCGAAAATACTGGATTTAATGAGATCCATCTGGACCCAAGAGATCCTGAAATCATGTATGCTGCAGCACATCAAAGAAGACGTCATGTATTTACTTATTTGGGAGGTGGTCCGGAATCAGCCATTTATAAATCAATAAATGGAGGTAAATCATGGAGAAAAATCACCGAAGGTTTACCAGAAGTAGATTTAGGAAGAATAGGAATGGATGTATCTCCAATTAATCCTGATTATGTTTTCGCTATTATTGAGGCAGAAGATAAAAAAGGTGGTTTTTTCCGCTCCACTGACCGTGGTGAGAGTTGGGAAAAAATGAGTGATTACAGTACTTCTGGAAATTACTATCAGGAAATATATTGTGATCCTATTGATATAAACAGGATATATTCAATGGACACATGGTTACATGTTACAGATGATGGAGGTAAAACTTTTACAATGCTGGGCGAGAAATTCAAACATGTTGATAACCATTGTATGTGGATTGATCCTATGAATACAAGTCATTACCTGGTAGGAAGCGATGGCGGACTTTATGAATCATTCGATAAAGGTCTGAATTGGAATTTTTTCGGAAATCTGCCGGTAACTCAGTTTTATAAAGTAAGCGTGGACAATGACTTCCCTTTTTATAATGTCTATGGAGGTACTCAAGACAATTTTAGTATGGGTGGACCATCACGAAATATTAATAATGCCGGGATCGCAAATTCAGATTGGTATATCACAAATGGTGGTGATGGTTTTGAATCAGTTATCGATCCTGAAAATCCTGATATAGTATATGCTCAGTCGCAATATGGCTGGTTGGTGAGATATGATCGAAAAAGTGGAGAAAATATAGGTATCAAACCTATGGAAAGAGAAAATGAGGAAGCCTATAGATGGAACTGGGATGCGCCATTGATTATCAGCCCACATCAATCGAGCAGAATTTATTTCGCGGCCAACAAGGTATTTCAAAGTAACGACAGGGGTAACAGCTGGGAAGTAATAAGCGAAGACTTAACAAGACAAATAGACAGGAATAAATTATCCATTATGGATAAAGTATGGAGTATGGATGCCGTAGCTAAAAACAAATCAACAACCATATATGGCAACATTGTGAGCCTTGATGAATCAGTAATACAGGAAGGCTTATTATATGCTGGTACCGATGACGGTCTAATTAACACAACTTTAGATAATGGTAAATCCTGGTCTAAGATTGGTACTTTTCCGGGTGTACCGGAGTACACTTATGTAAATTGTGTTCTTGCCTCGCAACATGCTGTAAACACAGTATTTGCAGCCTTTAATAATCATAAAAATGGTGATTTTAACCCTTATTTACTTAAAAGCAAGGATAACGGAAAAACATGGACTTCTATTGCTTCAAATTTACCAGCAAGAGGATCCGTGTACAGCATAGCTGAAGATTTTAAAAATCCTGACCTTCTTTTTGCAGGAACAGAGTTTGGTTTGTTCTTCACCATAAATGGAGGTGCATCATGGACCCAATTAAAAGGTGGATTACCGACAGTAGGTGTCAGGGATATTGCTATTCAAAAGCGAGAAACAGATCTGGCAATTGCTACTTTTGGTCGTGGTTTTTATATATTGGATGATTATTCTCCACTGCAATCCTTATCAGAAGAGGTGCTTGCCCAGGAAGCTCACATTTTTGAAATTAAGGATAGCTGGATGTTTATCGCCTCCAATCCATTGGGAATGAGTGGCAATTCTTTTCAAGGATCATCCTATTATGCAGCTAAAAATCCTGAAGTTGCTGCGGTCTTTACCTATTACCTAAAAGAAGACATCAAGACCAAAAAAGAATCCAGGTTGGAAAAAGAAAAGCAGATTGAGAAAGATGGAGGCAAAATCGAATATCCTCCTTTTGATCAGATGCGCATTGAAGATGACGAAATAAAGCCTGAATTAATTTTTACTATTTCAGATATAGATGGGAATGTAATCAGAAAAATTAAAACCAAACCTAAAAAAGGGGTACATCGAATTACCTGGGATTTTAGATATCCTGCCAAGGTACCTGTAAGGCTCAAAAAACCGGCATTTGAAAATCCATTTTCTAGCCCTGATACTGGCCCATTGGTATTACCGGGAACCTACTATGTTTCTTTATCAAAATTTGCAGATGGTAAAGTTACTGAGCTGGTTGCTCCACAGAAGTTTAACACGAAATTATTATCCAATACAACTTTACCAGCATCTGATAAAGAAGCACTCTTTGCCTTCCAGGCGGAAGCTGCAGAGTTTCTCCGGATTGTAACTGGCACTGCAGGTGTATTTGATGAACTTAATACCAGGATGAAATATTTCTATGTTGTAGCTAATAATACTGCTGGAGTAAATGAAGATCTCTTAGCAAAGCTTGCAGAAATTGACCAGGAATTAAAAGATATTGACCGAAAGCTTAATGGTGACAGAAGTCTGGCAAGCAGAGAGTTCCCTACTCCTCCTTCTGTAACAGATAGAATTTCCACGATCGTTGGAGGATTATGGGGATCAACATCAGCGCCTACTAAGACTCAAATTAATTCACTGGAGATTGCCAAGAACCAATTTAGTGAAGTATATGAATCTATTGAGGAGATTCGAAATGTTAAAATTATGGAAATAGAAAGAGAATTGGAGGAAAATGAGGCTCCATGGAGTCCGGGTCGTCTTCCTGAATGGAAAAAATAAAAAAAATGGCTGATGCAAAATAATTCTTCAAGATTTTAATCTTAATGTTAGATTGTATCAGCCATTTACTATTTCTTAGTTGATCCAATGGCCTTGTCGATTGAATCAATCAATCTTTTAGACACTTTTCGTGGATATTTTTCCTTGTATGTTTTAAGAAGTTTAGAAGATTTTTTTGCAAATTCCTGTAGTCCTGCAGGATTCTTGTCAAATCCATAACTTCCCAAAACATATTCCAATTTTGAGCGAATTTCGTAAAATTTCTCATCTCCTATTTTTTCAAACTGAGCCAAAGCATCTTTACATGCTTTCTCTAATTTATCACTTGTAGCCATTTGGGTTTATTTTAGGTTTATTATATTTAGGTGCGAAATTCCAAAAAGGAAATTTCGATAAAAAACTTTAATTATTAATTAATTAATAATTAAGTCGCAAAACTAAATAATCATATCAAATTATTGTATTCTAAAATATATTTATTTTGAAATTTATATTTCTTTCTGTCGAACAGTTAATATAAGCCAGGTAATAATTTACAGATATTTTTTAAGAAAAGCCACAAAACACATAATATTAAAGAGGAATATTACCATGTTTCTTTCTGGGTATTGTATCCACTTTATTTTCAAGCATCTGAAATGTATTGATTAACTTAATCCGTGTTTCGGAAGGGAATATCACTTCATCAATATACCCCCTTGAGGCAGCTAAATATGGATTTGCGAATTTCTTAATATATTCCTCTTCTCTTACTTTCAAGACTTTCTCTGGAGTTTTAGAGGTAGATATTTCTTTTTTAAATATAATTTCTGCAGCTCCTTTTGGTCCCATAACTGCTATTTCAGCAGTAGGCCATGCAAAATTAAAATCAGCTCCTATATGTTTTGAATTCATGACATCATATGCTCCCCCGTAAGCCTTCCTTGTGATAACAGTAATTCGAGGTACTGTAGCTTCACTGAAGGCATATAATAATTTGGCCCCACTTGAAATGATTCCATTCCATTCCTGCTCAGTTCCAGGTAAAAAACCTGGCACATCTACGAGTACCAATATAGGAATATTAAATGCATCACAAAATCTTACAAACCTGGCGCCCTTTTCACTTGAATGAATATCCAAAACACCAGCCATCTGTTCAGGCTGATTACCTACAACACCAATACTACGCCCAGCAATTCTTGTAAATCCTACAATAATGTTCTTTGCAAATTCTTGATGAACCTCCATAAAACATTCTTTATCAGAAATCATATTAATGATATCTTTCATATCATATGCTTCATCAGGGTTTTCAGGTACTATTGTTTCTAATCCAGGGCGATTTTCATCTTCAGATTGGTAAGGTATAATTGGAGGTTCTTCATCACAGTTCAAAGGCAGATAATATAATAGTTCTTTAACCTGCTTAAGGCAAATCAGTTCGTTTTCACATGAAAAATGAGCGACTCCACTTTTTTCTGTATGCGCCCGACTACCCCCCAACTCTTCAATAGAAACATCTTCATGAGTAACGGTTTTTACCACTTTGGGACCTGTTACAAACATAAATGATGTATAATCTACCATAAAAACAAAATCAGTTAGAGCGGGAGAATATACTGCACCCCCTGCACATGGGCCCATAACTACTGAAATCTGTGGAATAAGGCCTGAAGCACGTGTGTTTCTGTAAAAGATGTCAGCATATCCCCCCAGAGAAACGACTCCTTCCTGAATTCTGGCACCTCCGGAATCATTCAAGCCAATTACCGGGGCTCCATTTTTAATGGCATGTTCCATGATTTTCACAATTTTCTCAGCGTGTGCTTCCGAAAGGGATCCTCCATAAACAGTAAAATCCTGTGAGTAGATATAAATAAGCCTCCCGGAAATCTTGCCAAATCCTGTAATCACACCATCTCCGAGGTATTTTTCATTTTCCATACCAAACTCATAAGAACGATGCGTTACAAATTGCCCAATCTGTTGAAAGGTGCCTTGATCAAACAAATATTCTATCCTTTCCATAGCAGTAAGTTTTCCTTTGCTATGTTGTATATCTACTTTGCTTTTCCCACCTCCTTCTATAGCCTCACTTCTTAATTGATGAAGAAGGTTGCTGCCATTATTTCTATTAATTTTCTTACCAGCCATAATAAATTAAGATCAATTTTTACGGAATATAATATATTTAAAAATCAACATATTCCAGATTTCAATTTTTTTAATCATAAATGATAGCAGGTTACAATTGCCATTGAAATTTTTAGATTATATTTGGCAAATTTTTTATTGATGTCAGGAAAAAAAATAGCCATAGTAGATCTTGGGACGAATACTTTTCATGTATTGGTTGCCGCAGTAAGGGGAAACGATTTTGAATTTTTACACCGGGAAAAGCTTGCTGTGAAGATTGGCGAAGATGGTATAATGGAAGGCCGGATATCGGAACAAGCATTCCAACGAGCTGTAGCAGCGTCTGTACATATTAAATCGATATTAGACCGTTTCAATGTTACTGAAACTAAGGCTATTGCAACAAGTGCTATAAGAGGTGCTTCAAATGGCCAGAGATTATTAAAAGAAATTGGTGATTTCGCCGGAATTAAAGCAAACACTATCGATGGAAACATTGAAGCTGAATTAATCTATCAAGGTGTTAGACTTGCCATTGGCTTAGGGAATTCTCCATCTTTAATCATGGATATAGGAGGCGGCAGTGTGGAATTTATTTTAGCAAACCAGTTCCAGATATTCTGGAAGCGAAGCTTTGATATTGGCGCCCAACGTTTATTTGATAAATTTCACCAGCATGATCCAGTAAGTAAGGTCGAGTTAGAATCTCTCGATGATTATTTAGATCAGGAGCTTACACCTCTTTATAATGCCATTAAGAAATATAATCCGGATATATTAATTGGATCATCCGGAACTTTTGAAACCCTCAGTGACATATATTGTTTAAGACAGAATATTAGGCTGGAGACTAATGATACTGAAAAGCCAATTGATATTCTATTTTTTCATAAAATTTTCAAGGATATAATCAAACGAAATCGGGTGGAACGACTACAAATTCCAGGTATGTCCGAAATGAGAGTAGATATGATTTCAATGGCCGTAGCTTTGATTAACAGAATAATTTCAGTGCATCATTTCACGCAATTACGTGTGTCAGGTTATGCTTTAAAAGAGGGATTGCTTATTAAACTAATCAATGAAAAAGAAATTCAGGAATTAAGTGCCTGACCCATTTTCGCATAAATTGATTTTTTTTGTATCTTATTGTTCAATATTATAAGGATATTTTTACATGTTATGAAGACATACAAGGCAAACACACTAAAGAACTTTTGTATAAATGTTTTTCAGGATATTGGATGTTCTTCATCTGATGCTCAATTGGCTACTGATGTACTTGTGGCTGCCGATTTAAGAGGCGTGGATTCCCACGGAGTTGCTCGTTTAACGGGATATGTACGATTGTGGGAAAAAGGCAGATTAAATGCTTCTCCTAAAATCAATATCACCCATGAGACTCCTAGTACTGCTGTAATAGATGGGGATAGAGGCCTGGGTTTGGTAGTGGCCCCCAAAGCTATGGAGATAGCCATTGAGAAAGCTAAAAATGTAGGTACCGGATGGGTTGCTATTAGAAATTCTAATCATTTTGGGATCGCCGGTTATCACTCAATGCTGGCCTTAAAGCATGACATGATTGGTATGTCAATGACAAATGCAAGTCCACTGGTTGCTCCGACTTTTTCAAAAGAGAAATTACTGGGCACCAATCCTATTTCCGTAGCGGTACCAGCACTTAATGAACCACCGTACGTAGCCGACTTTTCTACTACTACTGCTGCCAATGGAAAACTTGAGATTCTGCAAAGAAAAAACAAAGAAACTCCGAATGGTTGGGTTCAGACAAAAGAAGGCCTTTCTTCAACAAATCCCAATGAATTAAAAGAAGGAGGTGCCTTATTGCCATTAGGTGGCGACAGAGATCATGGAAGTCATAAAGGATATTGCCTTGGATCAATGGTGGATATATTTTCAGCAATGCTAAGTGGGGCAAATTACGGACCCTGGGCTCCACCTTTTGTTAGTTTTTTACCTCTACCTGATGACCCGGTTGGGGAAGGCCTGGGTCATTTTCTTGGTGCTTGGAGAATAGATGCTTTCAGACCTAAAGATGAATTCAAGCAGAATATGGACAACTGGATCAAAAGATTTAGAAATGCATCTACAATTGAAGGACAAGAACGGGTATTAATTCCAGGGGATCCAGAAAGAGAATTTGAAGAAGATCGACTTAAAAATGGAATACCATTGCACAAAGCCGTTATCAAAGATCTTAATGAATTAGGAGAAAAGATGAATATTACATTTCCGAGTTAAAAAGAAAATCCAATTCGATAAACCCAGGCACTTCCGTAGGGTGAGGGATTAGTTGTCGAATTTCCAGTATGTATCACATCATATAAAACGGCAATATAAAAACCTCCTCTTTTTCCCATAGGTTGAAAAAGCCCTCCTCCAAGCAAAACCCTTGGATACCAGTCTCGTGCATAGTATATTTCTTGGGTGTTGGGGTCGTAATTTGGCCCTTCCATATTGAGTGATTCATATTCACCGTATACGAAGAGTGGTAATTTTATGATGTTGATATTCTGTCTTAGAAATAACCTTCCTCCATAAGAGTTTGAGCTATAACTCACGCTATACCGATTATCCTTATAATATTGATAGGTAATACCAATACCTCCAGACAATCCCGGGGTGATCATATATCCTACAATTGGCGATATATATACTGAGGTATAAGATCCAAAAGTAGCCGCAAAGCTTCCTCCAAAATATATTCTGTCCTTTAACGCAGGTTTCTGATCTTCTTCAAAAGTTACCTGAGAATAAGCCACAGTTGACAGAAACAAAGTAATAATGAGTAGTATTTTATTTCGCATTTGAAATTGCAGATTAAATTAACATTTGAGTAAGCTATTACGGAAGATATTTACTCTACTTCTATTACAACGTAGAGATCTTCAGTTTCTTTTTTCATTAAGTATTTTTCTCGAGCAAATTTTTCAAGCAACTCTTCATTACTTAACAATTCTTCTCTGTCCTTTTCCACTTCTTTAAATTTTTGCATGTAATAGGTCTTTTGCTTTTCAAGTTCATTTAACTTCTGTCTTTTTTTAAATTGAGAATAAAAGTCATGTGTATCAATGAACAACATCCATATAAGAAAAAACATCCCAACCAGAAAGTAGAAATTTCTTACAAAACGTGGTAGCTTTTTTACCATAGCAGAAGATTTATATGGCTAAAGTAATAAAATGTTACATAATAAAAAAGCCCTGATACAGTGATCCTGTATCAGGGCTCGATTAAATCATTAATTTCTACTTGTTAGATGGATAAACAGCAACTTCTCCTAATTCTTCTTCAATACGAAGAAGTTGGTTATACTTTGCCATTCGGTCCGATCTGGACATTGATCCGGTTTTGATTTGTCCTGAATTTGTAGCAACGGCTATATCAGCTATTGTGGCATCTTCTGTTTCTCCCGACCTGTGAGATACAACGGTTGTCCAACCTGCTTTATGAGCCATTTCAATAGCATCAAGAGTCTCAGATAAAGTACCAATCTGATTCACTTTAATCAGGATAGAGTTGCCACATTTTTCTTCAATTCCTCTTTTCAGAAATTTCACATTAGTAACAAGCAGGTCATCACCAACTAATTGGCACTTATCTCCAATTTTTTCCGTAAGCATAGCCCATGCTTCCCAGTCGTTTTCATCACATCCATCTTCGATTGAATCAATGGGATATTTTGAAATCAAATCGGCAAGATAATCAACTTGTTCCTCTTTAGATCGTACTTTGCCTTTATCGCCTTCAAATTTTGTATAATCATATTTCCCATCAGAATAAAACTCTGAGGAAGCACAATCAAGTGCGATTGTAATATCTGAACCAGGCTTATAACCAGCATTCTCAATAGCTTTTAATACTGCATCAAGAGCTTCCTCTGTTCCACCTGAGAAATTAGGTGCAAATCCTCCCTCATCACCTACTGCAGTACTTAAACCCTTGTCCTTTATAATTTTTTTCAGGTTATGAAATATTTCAGAGCCCATTCTTAGCGCTTCAGAAAAATTCGGAGCGCCAACAGGGCGTATCATAAATTCCTGGAACGCGATTGGTGCATCTGAATGGGATCCCCCATTTATAATATTCATCATCGGCAGAGGCAGAGTGCAGGCATTCGTTCCACCTATGTATCTGAAAAGAGGAAGATCAAGTTCTTCAGCGGCAGCTTTTGCAACAGCAAGAGATACTCCCAGTATTGCATTAGCGCCCAATTTGCTTTTTGTTTCGGTACCGTCTAATTCGATCATGATCTTGTCAATCAATTTTTGATCAAAAATGGATAAACCAATCAATTCCTCGGCTATCAATTCATTTACATTTTCAACAGCTTTCAAAACACCTTTACCAAGATACTTTGATTTATCACCATCTCTTAGTTCTACCGCTTCATTAACACCAGTAGATGCTCCAGAAGGGACAGCGGCCCTACCCAAAATACCATTTTCAGTAACTACATCTACTTCAATTGTAGGATTCCCTCTAGAATCCAGGATTTGTCTTGCGTGTATACTTTCAATAAAACTCATTTTAATATTGGATTAGTTATTAATCATATTTTTTAAAAAATCGTCAAATAAATACCTCGAGTCATGTGGCCCGGGTGAAGCTTCAGGATGATATTGAACTGAAAATGTTTTTGTATCCAGTAATTTCAATCCAGCCAATGTTCCATCATTTAGATGAACATGAGTCATTTTTACATTTGAATTCTTGTCAAGGCTTTCTTTGTCCACTACAAATCCATGATTCTGGGATGTAACTTCACTTTTCCCGGTCTCCAGATTTTTAACAGGATGATTTAACCCTCTATGTCCGTGGTGCATTTTATAAGTTGATATCCCGTTTGCCAGGGCTATGACCTGGTGTCCCAGGCAAATTCCAAACATGGGTTTATTTTCTTTTAATATTTCTTTTACGGTATCAATGGCATACTCCATAACAGAAGGATCTCCAGGTCCGTTGGAAATAAAGAATCCATCAGGATTCCATTCTTTCATTTCCCTGAAGGAAGTAGTAGCTGGAAAAACCTTACAGTAACAGCCCCTTGATGCAAGGTTTGTAAGAATGCTCTTTTTAACTCCAAGGTCAAGAACAGCAACCTTTAAGGAGCTGTCCTCTTTTCCAACAAAATAAGTTTTTTGAGTAGATACTTTAGTAGCCAATTCCAATCCATTCATTGAGGGCACCTTTTTTAATTCACTCTCAAGATAATCCTGTCCCAGGTTATCTGAAGAAATAATAGCATTCATAGCTCCAGCATTTCGGATATGTCGAACTAAAGCCCGGGTATCTATCTCTGTGATGCCTACCACATTATTACTATATAAATATTCTTGTAAGGATTCGGTAGCGGTAAATCTACTATACAGCTCAGAAAAATCATTCACGACTATACCTGATATTTTGGGTTTGTCAGACTCTTGCTCTTCTACACTTGCACCGTAATTGCCGATGTGCGCTGAAGTATTAACAATAATCTGTCCATAATAAGACGGATCTGTATATATTTCCTGATAGCCTGTCATACCGGTATTAAAACAGATTTCACCACCGGTAGTACCAATTTTCCCTATCGCTTTACCTTTAAATTGGGTGCCATCCTCTAAAAGCAGGATCGCATCTTTATTGAATATCTCCTTCATAAAGTATGAAAAAATTTAGGGCAAAATTACTTAATTCGAGATTGTTATAATAGAATGTGTTCAAAAATAAAAAAGGGACCAGAATAATTTTCTGAGTCCCTTTTTATTAGTTTCTATATGTACTATTCCTTTTTGTCTTTTCCCTCTTCTGAACTGTCCTTATCTACATCCTCTCCCTTTTTGTCTACATCAGTTTCTTCAGGAGCAGATTCAGCCTTCAAATCCTCTTTTACTTCTTCCTTCTCTTCAACAACTTCAGCTTCTACCTCTGCCTTAACTTCAACCTTCTTATCAGTTTCAGCTTCTGTATCCTTCTCCTTCTCATCCTTTGAAGCTTCCGGTTTACTATCTTTTACTTCTTCCGAAGCTGCTACAGCTTTTTTATCATCTGCTTTTACAGCATCCTCAGATGTAGCCTTAGTACTCCCTTTCTTTCTTCTTCTTGTCTTGGTCTTTTTAGGTGCTGATTCCTTGATCAATAAGTCATTAAAATCAACCAATTCAACCATTGCCATCTCAGCAGCATCTCCAAGACGGTTTCCTAGTTTAATGATCCTTGTATAACCACCTGGCCTGTCGGCTACCCTATCAGCGACTTCATTAAAAAGAGCCTGTACTGATTCCTTGTTTTGAAGGTAAGAAAATACTACTCGTCTGGAATGTGTCGTATCACTTTTCGCCTTTGTTATCAAGGGTTCGACATACTTCCTTAATTCTTTTGCTTTAGCTAAAGTTGTATTAATCCGCTTATTGACAAAAAGTGAGGACGCCATGTTTGAAAGCATGGCTTTCCTATGTGAGGTAGTTCTTCCTAAATGATTAAATCGCTTCCCGTGTCTCATTATAATTTATTCTTCATCAAGTTTATACTTCGAAAGATCCATACCAAAAGTAAGGCTCTTCTCGGCTACGAGTTGTTCAAGTTCTGCTAGTGACTTTTTACCGAAGTTTCTGAATTTCATCATATCAGAAATTTCTAATCTTACCAAATCACCAAGAGATTTAACATCGGCAGCCTTTAAACAATTGTAAGCTCTAACTGATAGATCCAGATCACTTAAAGGAGTCTTCAGAAGCTTACGCATGTGTAACATTTCTTCATCCACTGTATCGGGTTCTTTTGAATCAGCAGTCTCAAGAATCATTGTCTGATCACTGAATAACATGAAATGTTGGATAAGGATATTGGCAGCTCCCTTTAATGCTACTTCCGGATGTATAGAACCATCAGTTTCAATATCTAAAACAAGCATTTCATAGTCTGTCTTTTGCTCTACCCGAGTATTTTCAATGCTATATTTAACATTTTTAATTGGTGTAAAAATGGCATCGATAGGAATATATCCGAATATCTGTTCAGCAGGTCTGTTTTCCTCTGCAGGAACATAACCTCTTCCTTTTTCAACAGTTATTTCAAGCTCAAAATCAGCAGATTCATCCAGATTGCAAATTACCAAATCAGGATTCAATATTTCAAAGGATGTTGTATGATCCATAATATCACCTGCCTTTAATTCAGACTTGCCTTTTACCGGAACGGTAACTTTATTATCAGCGACATCGGCAATCTTCTTAAACCTAACTCTTTTAAGGTTCAGAATCATTTCAGCGACATCCTCTTTTACACCATCTACTGTTGAAAACTCATGTAATACACTTGGTATTCTAATACCTGTAACTGCATATCCCTCAAGAGAGGACAAAAGTATTCTTCTTAATGCATTCCCTATTGTTACACCATATCCTTTTTCGAGTGGCTTAAAGGTAAATAAACCGTGGAAATCATCGGCTTTTTCCATCACCACCTTTTCAGGCATTTGAAAAGCTAATATTGACATATTTGAATGCTTTTTATTAAGGTTAAGATTATTATTTTGAATAAAGTTCAACGATCAATTGTTCCTGAATGTTTTCAGGGATTTCTTCTCTTTGTGGTAGGCTAATATATTTGCCAACCATTTCAGAGCCATCCCATTCCATCCAAGGGTATTTCTTGCTGGTACGACCTGCAAGACTTTCACTGATTGTTAATAACGATTTTGATTTTTCTCTTACTGCAATCATATCACCTACCTTTACACTAAATGAAGGAATGTTTACTACAACATTATTAACGGTAATATGCTTATGTAAAACCAATTGTCTGGCAGCTCTTCTGGTTGGAGCAATTCCTAACCTGAATACTACATTATCTAATCGGGCTTCCAGCAATTGAAGTAATATTTCACCTGTAATACCACTTCTTCTGGATGCCTTTTCGAATAAATTTGCAAATTGTCTTTCTAGTACACCATATAAATATTTCGCCTTCTGTTTTTCCTGTAACTGGACAGCATATTCAGACTGCTTTCTCCTTCGGCTTCTTCCATGGTGACCAGGAGGATAACTCTTCTTCTGAAGGGCCTTACTTGGACCAAAAATTGGTTCACCAAATTTTCTAGAAATCTTTGACTTAGGGCCTCGGTATCTAGCCATTATTTATTATCTTTTTTTTGTTCTTAAACTCTTCTTCTTTTCGGAGGTCGGCAACCATTATGTGGCAAAGGAGTAACATCTCTAATAGCGATGACTTCAATTCCTGTATTTTGAATGGTTCGCATGGCAGAATCCCTTCCTGCACCTGTTCCTTTAACGAATATCTCTACTTTCCTTAATCCCAGGTCGTATGCTTTTTGAGAGCAATCCTGAGCAGCCATTTGTGCGGCATAAGGCGTATTCTTCTTAGATCCCTTAAATCCCATTTTTCCGGCAGAAGCCCATGAGATTACCTGCCCTTGTGCATTGGTCATAGAGATAATAATATTATTAAAAGTGGCTTTAATATGAGCCTGACCGATTGCCTCGACTACTACGACCCTTTTTTTAGCCTTATCTTTTCTCTTCTGTGCCATTTATTGATGATTATTTAATTGCCTTTTTCTTATTAGCTACAGTCTTGCGCTTTCCTTTTCGAGTTCTCGAATTATTCTTCGTATGCTGCCCTCTTACAGGAAGACCTTTACGATGACGCAATCCCCTGTAACAACCAATATCAAGTAATCTTTTGATATTTAATTGAATCTCAGATTTTAAAACCCCTTCTACCTTAAATTCTTCATTAATGACAGACCGGATTTTATTTGATTCCTCGTCAGTCCAATCAGAAACTTTTCTGTTCCAGTCGATTCCTGCTTTGGTCAGAATCTTTTGAGCTGACCGACGTCCGATACCAAAAATATAGGTCAGGGCTACCTCACCTCTTTTATTATCTGGAATATCTACTCCTTGAAATCTTGCCATAATTATCCTTGTCTTTGTTTAAACCTGGGGTTCTTTTTGTTAATTACGTACACTTTTCCTTTTCGTCGAATGACTTTGCATTCGCTACTCCTCTTTTTAACAGAAGCTTTAACTTTCATGATATATTATTTATATCGATATACAATTCTACCTTTCGTTAAGTCATAAGGTGACATCTGAAGTTTCACCTTATCTCCCGGTAATATTTTAATATAATGCATTCTCATCTTACCGGATATATGAGCAATTACTATATGTCCGTTTTCTAATTCTACCCGGAACATAGCATTTGATAATGCTTCAGTTATGGTTCCATCTTGTTCTATAGAAGCCTGTTTAGCCATTTATCAATATTTGATTTTCACATTCATCATAAAACAATTACCATTAGGCAACAGCGGCGGCAGACCTTCCTTTAAGTTTTCCTGATTTCATTAATCCTTCATAATGCCGCATCAGTAAATAACTTTCAATCTGCTGCAATGTATCTAAAATCACCCCTACCATAATTAATAGAGATGTTCCTCCATAGAACTGTGAAAATTGTCTTGATACACCAGCAATTCCAGCAAATGCCGGCATGATAGCTACTATAGCAAGGAACACAGATCCTGGTAAGGTTATTTTTGTTAATATATTATCCAGATACTCAGAGGTTTGTTTCCCAGGTTTAATTCCAGGTATAAATCCTCCATTTCTTTTCATATCATCTCCTATCTGAGTTGGATTAATAGTGATCGCAGTATAGAAGAAAGTAAAAAGAATAATCAATATGGCAAATAATAGATTGTATTGCCATGAGAGAGGATTCGAAAAAGTACTTCCTATATATGCTGCTACATCACTTGTATTTGCCCAGAAACCCGCCAGTAATCCTGGCAAAAACATCAAGGATTGTGCAAAGATGATTGGCATCACACCAGCTGCATTTACTTTAAGTGGTATATATTGCCTTTGCCCTCCATAGACTCTGTTTCCAACAACCTGCTTTGCATACTGCACTGGCACCCTTCTTATTGCCTGAGTTAGTGCGACGACACCCATAACTACAAAGAAAAGAGCTACCAATTCTATTATAAACAACAGGGCTCCACTCATTCCTTTGGATGCACCTTCAGCAATTAATGCTCCAGGAAATCTTGATATGATACCAATCATAATCAACATCGAAATACCATTTCCGATACCCTTTTCTGTTATCCTTTCTCCCAACCACATCGTAAATATGGTACCCGCTGTAAGTATTACAAGAGATGAGAAGTAAAATAATGTTGGATCTACCATCACAGCCTCATCTGGTATTGTTCCTGCCAGGTAAGCAGAAGACTGAAACAAGGAAATGAATATTGTAAGAACTCGTGTGATTTGATTAATTTTCTTTCTTCCAGACTCTCCTTCCTTCTGCATTTTCTGGAAATATGGAACAGCAACGGTAAGTAACTGCAACACAATGGATGCAGATATATATGGCATAATTCCAAGTCCCAAAATAGCGGCATTACCGAAAGCACCACCTAGGAAAGTATCCAATAAACCAAAAATTCCTGACGTATTACCAGTCAATTTAGATGGATCTATTCCTGGAAGAACCACAAACGAACCTAACCGGAAGATGATAATGAATCCCAGCGTATTTACGATCCTGTCCCGAAGTTCATCGATGGTAAAAATGTTTCTTATGGTCCTGAAAAACTTCTTCATATACTATAGCGTGGTAATTTTTCCCCCTAACTTTTCAATCGCCTCTACAGCTGTAGTAGAAAACTTATGAGCGGTAACATCTACTTTAGATGTTAATTCTCCTCTACCCAATATTTTAACTACATCTTTTTTCCCGACTATCCCATTCTTCTCAAGCAATTCGATATCAACAATTTTTGCTTTGGTTTTATCTATCAGTTGTTGCAGGATATCAAGATTCACAGGTTTTAAAACCACTTTCTGAGGTCGTTTAAATCCGAATTTAGGAACTCGACGTTGTAATGGCATCTGGCCACCTTCAAATCCCAATTTCTGGCTATAACCTGATCGGGATTTAGCTCCTTTATGACCCCTGGTAGAAGTTCCACCACGGCCTGATCCTTGCCCTCGTCCTAACCTTTTATTGGTTTTAATAGAACCTTTAGCTGGTTTTAATGTATTTAGTTTCATAATTATAATTCACTAACAGTTATTAGGTGATTCACTTTTCGAATCATTCCCAGAATTTGAGGAGTCGCTTCTACCTCAACACTTTTATTTATCCTGCCAAGACCAAGAGCTTTAATTGTTAATTTTTGATCCTTGGGCCTGTTAATAACACTTCTTCGTTGTGTAATTTTTACCTTCGCCATGAAATTAGCCATTAAATACTTTTGATAATGAAACCCCTCGGTGTTGTGCAATGGTGTATGGATCCCGCATATTTGCAAGAGCCTGGAATGTTGCTTTTACAACATTATGTGGATTAGAAGATCCTTTTGATTTACCAAGTACATCCTTTACTCCAGCACTTTCTAATACAGCCCGCATAGCACCACCTGCGATTACACCAGTACCAGGAGAAGCAGGTCTCAACAACACAAATCCTCCACCATATTTACCATTGGCAGCGTGAGGCACAGTACCCTTTAAAATTGGCACCTTTACAAGGTTCTTTTTAGCATCATCGATTCCTTTAGTAATAGCATCTGTTACTTCATTTGCCTTACCTAAGCCATAACCTACAACACCATGACCATCACCTACGACAACAATTGCAGAAAAGCTGAATCTTCGACCACCTTTTACAACCTTTGCTACCCTTTTTATGGCAACAACCTTTTCTTTCAGTTCAATTTCACTTGCTTTAACAGACTTTACGTTTTTCTGTTGCATATTTTTAGAATTTTAAGCCTCCTTCCCTGGCACCATCTGCCAAGGCTTTTACTCTACCATGATATAAATAACCGCTTCTGTCAAAAACAACCTTTTCAACACCACTTTCCTTGGCCTTTTCAGCCAGTTTCTTCCCTACTTCCTTTGAAACGCCCACATTGATTTCAGCCTTGCCCAAATCTTTTGAAGAAGCAGAAGCTATTGTATGTCCTGCTGTATCATCAATTATTTGTGCATAAATACCCTTGTTACTCTTATAAACAGATAACCTGGGTGTGTCTTTTGTACCAGATAATTTCTGTCTGATACCTCTTCGAATTCTAAGTCTTCTTTTTTCTTTATCAAAAGCCATAATAAAATATTATTTAGCAGCAGTCTTACCTGCTTTCCTTCTGATTTGTTCACCGACAAATTTGATACCTTTTCCTTTGTAAGGTTCGATCTTTCTCAGTGATCTAATCTTTGCAGCAACTTGCCCAATGAGTTGTTTGTCAAAACTTTCCAGGGTGATAATCGGATTTTTTCCTTTTACCGTTACTGCTGATACTTTTATTTCAGGTGGCACCTGAAAATAGTCATGGTGAGAATATCCCAGTGTCAGGTCAAGAACATTGTTATTAGCTTCCGCTCTGTATCCTACACCAACCAATTCCAGCTCAATCTTATACCCGGTGCTTACACCAATAACCATGTTATTAATTAAAGACCGGTATAATCCGTGCATTGCCTTATGTCTTTTCTGCTCAGTAGGTCGTTTCACCTTGATCTCATTATCTTCGATATCAATGATAATATCTGGATCGATCTGCTGATTCAATTCTCCTTTCGGTCCTTTGACACCCACATTGTGGTCTTTAACATCAATGGTAACTCCTTCTGGAATTTGAATGGGTTTATATCCTATTCTTGACATTTTCTATTCTTTTAATATATATAACAAAGCACTTCTCCGCCAACTTTTTCCTGTCGGGCCTCCTTATCAGTCATCACACCCTTATTAGTGGATATTATAGCAATGCCCAATCCATTCAAAACACGAGGAAGCGAGGTGGCATCAGCATAACGCCTCAAGCCTGGCTTACTTATCCTTTCAATATGCTGAATGGCTGATACCTTTGTATCAGGATTGTACTTTAAGGCTATCTTGATGGATCTTGGAATTTTATCTTCTTCAAACTTAAAATTCTGAATATATCCTTTTTCCAAAAGTACCTTTGTTATCTCCTTTTTAATATTGGAGGAAGGCACTTCCACAATTCTGTGGTTAGCCTTTATTGCGTTCCTAATTCTTGTTAAGAAATCAGCTATTGGATCCATATTATAAAACTTATGCCCAAAAGGGCTGCAAAATTACTAAATGTTTCTAAACTATACTAACTAAAACTACCAACTTGCCTTTGTTATTCCTGGTATTTTACCGTCGCTGGCCATTTCCCTGAATGTAACCCTGGAAATACCAAACTTTCGCATATACCCTTTAGGCCTTCCGGTTAACTTGCATCGATTATGCAACCTGACTTTCGAAGAATTACGGGGTAATTTATCCAAACCAACCCAATCTCCTGCTTCCTTTAAGGCTTTTCTTTTATCCTCGTATTTAGCAACAAGTTTTACTCGTTTTCGTTCTCTTGCTATAATTGATTCTCTTGCCATATTATTTATTTTCTAAAAGGCATACCTAATGCCTTTAATAATTCATAACTTTCCTCATCGGTATTTGCTGAGGTAACAAATGTGATATCCATACCTGAAATTCTGTTTATTTTATCAAGACTGATTTCAGGAAAAATAATCTGCTCCTTTACACCTAATGTATAATTACCCCGGCCATCAAAGCCTTTTTCATTGATTCCTCTAAAGTCTCTTACCCGTGGTAAGGCCACAGCAATCAACCGATCTATAAATTCATACATCTTGTCACCACGAAGTGTTACACGTGCTCCTATAGGCATCCCTTCTCTTAACTTAAAATTAGAAACGGACTTTTTTGCTATAGTCTCAACCGCTTTCTGGCCTGATATTGTAGTAAGTTCTTCTACTCCTACATCAACCAATTTTTTATCAGCAGTTGCTGCACCTATACCCTTGTTTATAGCAACTTTCGTAATCTTCGGTACCTGCATGATCGATTTGTACTGAAATTTTTCCATTAAAGCTGGAACAACTTCTTTCAAATATTTTTCTTTGACTCTTGGACTATTCATTTTTTATAAATTCTCCAGTTTTTTTAGAAAATCTTTGCAGTTTTCCATCATTGTTCAATTTTCTACCAATACGGGTAGCTTCTCCAGATGCAGGATCAACAAGCATTAAATTGCTTATATGCACGGCTGCTTCCTGTTTCTCGATACCTCCATTTGGATTAGCGGCAGAAGGTTTCATATGTTTTGTAACCATATTTACTCCTTCAACAATGGCACGGTATTTATCGATATAAACCTCCAATATCCGGCCTTTCTTACCTTTTGAATTACCTGATAGTACCAAAACGGTATCGCCTCTTTTTATATGTAATTTTTTTGGCATCGTATTAATATTTATAGTACCTCTGGTGCAAGAGATACAATTTTCATAAACTGCTTTTCGCGTAACTCCCTGGCGACAGGCCCAAATATCCTTGTACCTCGTGGTTCGTCAGTTTCACTTAATAATACCGCAGCATTATCCTCAAACCGGATGTAGGATCCATCTTTACGCCTAACTTCTTTCTTTGTGCGTACTATTACAGCTCTGGAAACAGTACCTTTCTTAAGTGAACTTGATGATAAAGCTGATTTTACAGTTACAACTACTTTATCACCAATAGAAGCATATCTTTTCTTGGTACCTCCTAATACACGAATAACAAGAACTTCTTTAGCACCACTATTATCCGCAACATTTAAACGTGACTCTTGCTGTATCATGATTATTTTGCTCTATCAATTATTTCTACTAAACGCCACCTTTTTAGCTTACTTAATGGCCTGGTTTCCATGATTTTGACGGTATCGCCAATTCCACATTCATTTTTCTCATCATGGATCGCGAATTTGCTGGTTCTCCCAATAAATTTCCCGTATTTCTGATGTTTGAATTTCCGGTAGACAGCAACAGTAGCAGTTTTATCCATTTTATTACTGACAACCTTGCCAACTCGCTCTTTCCTAAGATTCCTTTCCATCTATAACTTAGTTAATTTTGTGTTTCCTTTTGCCTTAGAATGGTTTCAATCCTGGCTACTAGTTTCCTAGATTCCTTGATTTTCATCGGATTTTCTATTGGAGAGATGGCGTGTGCAAATTTAAGTTTTGTTAAACTTTCCTTTTCAGCTTCCAATCTTTTCCGCAACTCTTCTAATGTCAATGATTGTAATTCAGAATTCTTCATGATTATAACTCTACATAATCTTTCCTAACAACAAATTGTGTTTTAAAAGGCAGTTTTTGTGCCGCCAGTCGTAAGGCCTCTTTCGCCAATTTGGTATTTACACCATCAGACTCAAACAATATCGTTCCAGGCTTTACAACAGCCACCCAATACTCAGGTGCTCCTTTACCTTTTCCCATTCTAACTTCAGCAGGCTTTTTTGTGATAGGTTTATCTGGAAAAATCCTGATCCAAACCTGTCCCTCCCTTTTCATTGCCCTAGTCATGGCAATACGGGCTGCTTCTATCTGACGGCTGGTAATCCAACCGGGCTCTAATGCCTTAATACCAAACGTGCCAAATGAAATCTCATGACCTCTAGTAGCCAGTCCTTTCACACGACCTTTTTGTTTTTTTCTGAATTTGGTTCTTTTCGGCTGTAACATCTTTTAAATTTCTTTAATTTCTACCTTCTTCTTCTTCTTGGGCCATCACCTCTTTTTCTTCGGCCACTGTTACCACCACCGCCTGAACTTGCTCCTGGCATTCCTACATTTGGTGATAAATCACGCTTTCCATAAACTTCACCCTTGAATATCCATACCTTTATACCTATCTTTCCATATACGGTATTAGACTCAGAGATTGCATAGTCTATATTAGCGCGAAGGGTATGTAATGGAATTCTTCCTTCTTTATATTGTTCAGTACGGGCCATTTCAGCACCTCCCAAACGTCCTGATACCTTTATTTTGATGCCTTCAGCTCCTACTCTTATTGCAGAGGCTATGGCTTGTTTCATTGCACGTCTGTAAGAAATCCTTGCTTTGATCTGCTGCGCGATGGACTCTCCAACAAGCTTGGCATCAAGTTCAGGTCTTTTTATCTCATAGATATTGATCTGAACATCTTTACCAGTAAGTTTCTTTAACTCTTCCTTGATTTTATCAACTTCAGCACCACCTTTTCCAATAACAACACCTGGTCTTGCCGTATGAACTGTCAAAGTTATTCTTTTCAGGGTACGCTCAATTACTATTTTAGAGATCCCTCCTTTTGGAATTCTGGCCTCGACATACTTTCTGATCTTCTGATCTTCGATCAACTTCACAGAAAAAGTCTTACCACCAAACCAGTTGGAATCCCAACCTTTGATAATTCCGAGTCTAAGACCTATTGGATTTACTTTTTGTCCCATTACTGACTATTTTGTTTCTTCTTTAATTTCTTCCTCTGTTTCTGGCACAAAAGAACTCGCAACTACCAGTGTAACATGATTTGATCTTTTCCTGATCCGATGAGCTCTGCCCTGTGGTGCCGGACGCAATCTCTTTAACATCCTTCCACCATCGACATAAATATCCTTTATATACAAATCAGCCTCTTCTAATCTGACATCTTCATGCTTGATTTGCCAGTTAGAAATAGCAGAAAGTACTAATTTCTCTAGTTTGGCTGCGTTATGATTCGGTTCAAACTTCAGGATATTTAAGGCTTTTGATACCTTCCTGCCACGAATAAGGTCAGCCACCAACCTCATTTTCCGAGGTGATGTTGGTACATTCCGTAATTTAGCTACAGCTTCCATTAGTTTATCTTTTTCCTTTATCCTTTTTAGAAATATGACCTCTGAATGTTCTGGTTGGAGCAAATTCTCCTAGTTTATGACCCACCATGTTTTCTGTTACATAAACCGGAATAAACTTATTCCCATTATGTACAGCAAAAGTGAAGCCTACAAATTCAGGAGATATCATTGTTCTCCTTGACCAGGTCTTAATTACAGATTTTTTTCCGGACTCACTCATCTTGTCCACCTTCTTTTCGAGTCGGAAATCAATATAAGGTCCCTTTTTTAATGATCTTGCCATTTACTTCTTCCTTTTACTAATTATGAGTTTATCGGAATATTTATGTTGCGCTCTTGTTTTCTTTCCTTTTGCATACAAGCCTGTTCTGGATCGAGGATGACCTCCCGATGCTTTACCTTCACCACCACCCATTGGATGATCAACAGGGTTCATTGCAACACCCCTTACTCTTGGCCTTCTTCCAAGCCATCTTTTACGACCAGCTTTACCCAATGTGACATTCATATGGTCTGAATTTGAAACCGAACCAATAGTTGCAGTACAAGTAGTCAGAATCATTCTCATTTCACCAGAAGGAAGCTTTAAGGTTGCATATTTTCCTTCACGAGCAACCAACTGAGCATAAGAACCTGCACTTCGTGCAAGTGACCCACCTTTACCAGGTCGCAATTCTATATTATGGATAATTGTTCCTAGTGGAATACTTCCCAAAGGAAGATTGTTCCCTACTTCCGGAGCCACCTTATCGCCAGCAATGATTTTATCATCCACTTTCAATCCTTCAGGTGCAAGAATGTATGCCTTTTCGCCATCCGCATAAAATAATAAAGCTATTCTAGCAGATCTGTTAGGATCATATTCGATTGCATTTACTGTTGCAGGTATATCCTTCTTAATTCTTTTAAAGTCAATTACTCTATACTTTCTCTTATGTCCGCCACCAGAATATCTGATGGTCATTCTACCGGAACTGTTTCTTCCACCTGATCTTTTCCCTGGTTTCAAAAGAGATTTTTCAGGCTCTGTTTTTGTAATTTTATCAAAAACAGGCGCTGTCCTATATCTTTGTCCCGGTGTAACTGGTCTTAATTTCTTAACAGCCATCTTATTCTTCTTTAAATTCCGCTATAAAAATCTATTACTTCGCCTTCCGCAACGGTAACAATAGCCTTTTTATATGATGCGGTTCTTCCAGAGATAATTTTTTTCTTTGTATATCTGGTTTTCTCCTTACCCTTGTACATCATTGTATTGACGTTTTCAACATTTACGCCATACATTTGTTCAACAGCTTTTCGGATTTCAACTTTATTTGCTTTCTTATCTACAACAAAGCCATATTGACCTTTTTCGTTTAGATCAGAAACTTTTTCAGTAACCAGTGGTTTTATTAATACACCCATCGACAATTAATTCAAAATTTCTTCAATTCGTGATAACGAGCCTTCAAACAATAATAATTTATCAGCATGAAGGACTTCATAGGTATTCAAATTATTGGCTAAAATTATTTTAGCATTTTTTATATTTCTGGAAGAGAGAAAAAGGTTCTTATTTCCTTCCGGAATAATCATCAAAGTCTTCTTTGTATCCAGAGTAAGATCTTGCAAAATTTTCAAATAATCCTTAGTTTTTGGTGCTTCCAATGTAAAGTCCTCAACAATCGCAATATCATCTGACTTTGCTTTGTAACTTAGTGCTGATTTCCTGGCAAGCGCCTTTACTTTCTTATTTAATTTGAAACTATAATCTCTTGGCCGTGGGCCAAATACAGTTCCTCCTCCTTTAAATAAAGGTGATTTTATACTACCGGCCCTTGCGGTACCTGTACCCTTCTGCCGTTTGATCTTTCTTGTAGACCCGGTGATATCTGCGCGCTCCTTAGATTTATGTGTGCCTTGTCTCTGATTAGCCAGAAACTGCTTCACATCTAAATATATTGCGTGATCGTTAGGCTCAATATTAAATATTCCTTCAGCCAGCGTCACTTTTCTGCCAGCATCATCACCATTATTTTTTAGTACTTTAACTTTCATATTCAGATTACTTCTCAAGTACTACATATGAATTTTTTGATCCAGGTACTGATCCACTTATCAGTATTAAATTTTTCTCTGGAACTATTTTAACTATCTGTAGGTTCAATACCTTAACCCGCTCTCCACCTTGCTGACCAGCCATTCTCATTCCCTTAAAAACCCGGGAAGGATATGAACTGGCACCAATAGAACCAGGTGCCCTTAAGCGATTATGCTGTCCGTGAGTGGCATCACCAACTCCTTTGAATCCATAGCGCTTAACTACTCCCTGGAAACCCTTGCCTTTGGAGCTCCCAATAGCATCAACAAACTCTCCTTCTTTAAAGACATCACCAACATTAATGGTTTGGCCAAGTTCTACTCCGGCTTCAAATTCAACACGGAAATTTCTGAACTCTACAACCTTCTTCTTTGGTGTAGTACTAACTTTATCAAAATGACCTTTCAAGGCTTTAGAAGTCCTCTTTTCTTTCCTCTCACCGTAACTTAGCTGTATGGCTTTGTATCCATCTTTTTCAGCCTCTTTAATTTGTGTGACAACACAAGGCCCAGCCTCTATTAGAGTGCAAGATACGTTACGGCCTTCTTCGTCGTAAACGCTCGTCATTCCTATTTTTTTTCCTATTATTCCTGACATCTCTTCTTATATAATTAACCACCCGAATTGGGCAGTGGTCGACAAAAGGACTGCAAAGGTATTAAATAAATTTCAATGTTCAAAAACATTCAAATTTATTTACACTGTGCGCAGACAAAAAAAGAACCAATAAAAATTATTGGCTCCATAATGTGTAATTTTCACAAATCAGACCTTGATTTCTACATCAACTCCACTTGGTAATTCCAGCTTCATAAGAGCATCAACAGTCTTTGTGCTGTTAGAATATATATCAACCAAACGCTTATATGTGCATAGTTGAAATTGTTCTCTTGATTTCTTATTTACATGTGGAGATCGCAATACAGTAAACACTTCTTTTTCAGTAGGAAGAGGAATCGGTCCACTTACCACTGCACCAGTAGTTTTCACAGCTCTGACAATCTTTTCTGATGACTTATCGACCAAGTTATGATCGTAGGATTTCAATTTTATTCTGATTTTCTGTGTCATATCTAAATACTATTCACCTTTTACTTTAGCAATGATCTTTTCAGCAAGGTTTCCTGGTACAGGATCATAATGCGAAAATGTTAACGAGGCAGATGCCCTTCCAGAAGATATGGTCCTGAGGTCAGTAACATATCCGAATAATTCAGATAATGGAACATCCGCCTTAATCACCTGGGCTCCTCCTTTTGTATCCATACCTTTCATAATACCCCTTCGTTTATTCAGGTCACCTGTTACAGGTCCGGTATATTCTTCAGGAGTAACTACCTCTACCGACATAATTGGTTCAAGTAGCTTGGGACCAGCTTTAGAAGCTGCCGTCTTAAAGCCTACCCTTGCAGCAAGTTCAAAAGAAAGTGAATCTGAGTCAACATCATGGAAAGATCCATGGAATAGCCTCACTTTCATTTTTTCAAGCGGGTATCCGGCTAAAGGTCCATTTTTCATGGCTTCAGTAAAGCCCTTCTCAATCGCCGGAATATATTCGCGAGGGATTACTCCCCCAACTATTTGATTCACAAACTGAAGTCCGGATTTTTCATAATCCGAATCTTGTGGGCCTATTTCAAATACAATATCAGCAAATTTACCGCGTCCACCTGATTGTTTTTTATACAGTTCGCGATGTTCAAGATTCTTTGTGATCGATTCCTTATAAGCTACCTGAGGTGCCCCCTGGTTTATTTCAACTTTAAACTCTCTTTTCAATCTTTCAATAATGATTTCAAGATGCAGTTCGCCCATTCCTCTCAAAACAGTTTGCCCGGTTTCCTCATTGGTATTTACCCGGAGGGTCGGATCTTCTTCCACCAATTTTGAGATGGCAACTCCAAGCTTATCCTGGTCCACCTGTTTTTTAGGCTCTATTGCATAACCTATTACAGGATCAGGAAAAGTCATAGATTCAAGAATTATCTTATGTTTTTCATCAACAAGGGTATCCCCTGTTTTAATATCTTTAAATCCAACAGCAGCTGCAATATCACCAGCTTCTACAAAATCAATTGGATTTTGCTTATTGGAATGCATTTGCATTAAACGGCTTATTCTTTCCTTTTTATTAGTCCTTGTATTTAATATATAGGATCCTGCTTTTAGAGTTCCTGAATAGGTTCTAAAGAAACACAGTCTTCCTACAAAAGGATCTGTAGCTATTTTAAAAGCTAAAGCTGCAAATGGCTTACTGGAATCCGGCTCCCTGATTTCTTCTTTTTCCGTGTCAGGATTAATCCCTGTTACCGGGGGAAGGTCAATTGGAGATGGAAGGTATTCACAAACAGCATCAAGCAAAGCCTGAACACCCTTATTTTTGAAAGCAGAACCAACCAACACAGGAGAAAAGGATAAATCAATAACAGCCTTTCGAATGGCCGCCATTAGCTCTTCTTTAGTTATAGAATCAGGATCCTCAAAAAACTTCTCCAGAATCTCATCATCATACTCCGCAACACTTTCAACTAATTTTTGCCTCCATTCCACAACTGTACTCGCTAAATCTTCAGGGATATCTTCAATCATGTAGGTCATTCCCTTATCTTCCTCATTCCAAATGATTGCCTTGTTCTGTATCAAGTCAACCACACCCCTAAAAGAATCCTCGGAGCCAATAGGCACTTGCAAAGGTATAGGATTAGAATTAAGTTTATCTCGAATTTCTTCTACACAATTAAAAAAATCCGCTCCTGCCCGATCCATTTTATTTACAAAACAGATCCTTGGAACTTGATATTTATCAGCCTGACGCCAAACTGTTTCTGATTGTGGCTCCACACCTGAAACAGCACAGAATAATGCTACCGAACCATCTAATACACGTAAAGATCGCTCAACCTCTACAGTGAAATCTACATGGCCAGGAGTATCAATAATATTAATTTTGTATTCGTCAGTATTTTCTATTGGTTTACCCTGTGTTGTAGGATATTTCCAGAAAGTTGTTGTAGCTGCTGATGTAATAGTTATTCCTCTTTCCTGTTCCTGCTCCATCCAGTCCATAACAGCACCGCCGTCATGCACCTCTCCCAACTTATGTGTAAGACCGGTATAATATAATATTCGCTCTGTTGTTGTTGTTTTACCTGCATCAATGTGAGCCATGATGCCGATATTTCTTAAATATTTTAAATCTTTCGCCATTCTCGTGATTAAAATCTGAAGTGTGAGAATGCCTTGTTGGCTTCAGCCATTCTATGGGTATCATCTTTCTTTTTCACCGAAGCACCTTCACCCTTTGACGCAGCAATAATCTCCCCGGCTAATCTATCAACCATAGTTTTTTCATTCCTGACCCGTGCAAAACGTATCATCCATTTTATTCCAAGAGACACCTTTCTATCTGGCCTGACCTCTGTTGGAACCTGGAAAGTGGCTCCACCAACCCTTCTGCTTTTTACTTCAACGGCTGGAGTAATGTTGTTCAAAGCTTTCTTCCATGTTTCCAGCCCATTCTCACCAACCTTGTTTTCAACAATTTCTATGGCATCATAAAAAGTGCTATAAGCAAGATTCTTCTTACCCTTCAACATTAAATTATTTACAAACCGCGTAACCAGAGTATCCTGGAACTTTGGATCAGGTAATAAATACCGTTTCTTTGGTTTTGATTTCCTCATTTCAAATGTATTTATTTAGACTTAGGTCTTTTTGCACCATATTTTGATCTTGCCTGAAGTCTTCCTTCTACCCCAGCAGTATCTAATGCTCCTCGAATTATATGATATCGTACACCAGGCAAGTCCTTTACACGGCCACCCCTTATAAGCACCAATGAGTGCTCCTGAAGGTTGTGTCCTTCTCCCATGATATAAGCATTTACCTCGTTCCCATTAGTCAAACGCACCCTTGCCACCTTTCTCATTGCAGAGTTCGGCTTCTTTGGAGTAGTTGTATATACCCTGGTACATACACCCCTGCGCTGTGGACATGAATCCAAGGCTGGCGCTTTCGATTTTGAGGACTTTGTCTTTCGTCCCTTTCTAACTAATTGTTGTATTGTTGGCATACAATTATAATTATTTTCTAATTCTACTAGCAATTTTCGGACTGCAAAGGTAGATAATTTGTTTAACTATGCAAAATAAATTAAAGGTATTAATCATTCAATCAGGCCTCTCCAACTGTCCCCCCAAAATTTATCGGGAATTTAGGTGCGTCTTCTGTCTTTTTTATTGGCCCAAAGGTTTCCTCATACTTCCTGATATTATCAATCAAGGCATTGGAAAGCCGTTTAGCATGCTCTGGAGTAATTACGATCCTGGATTTAACCTTCGCCTTTGGAACTCCTGGCATAAGCCTTATAAAATCGATAACGAATTCGCTATTGGAATGAGCTATCATCGCAAGATTGGAATAGATCCCTTCTGCTATGTCTTCAGATAATTCAATATTTATCTGATTTGGTCCTGGTGTAATGACTTTCTTGTCGTCTTTCATAATCAATATTAATACTGTGGTTCTCTGTGTTTGGTGAATTCTTCTTTAGACTCAATAAGTTGTTCATACTCTTCTTTAGAAGCCACAATCAAGTTTCCATATTCACGCATTCCAGTTCCTGCAGGTATCAAATGTCCTACAATAACGTTTTCTTTCAGCCCAATAAGATCATCTCTCTTCCCTCTTATAGCAGCCTCACTAAGTACCTTTGTGGTCTCCTGGAAAGATGCAGCAGAAAGTACACTTTGTGTACCTAATGAAGCCTGAGTAATCCCTTGAAGGGCAGGCTTTGATACAGCTGCCATAGCATCTCTAACTTCAACCACTTTCAAATCGCGTCGTTTAAGGCCTGAATTCTCATCCCTGAGTCTTCTTGAAGAAATAATCTGGCCGGGTTTCATAACAGCAGAGTCCCTAGGCTCAATTACAACCTTCATGTCAAGAACAGAATCGTTTTCCTCGCGGAAAATCCACTTGTCAACTACCTGACCAGGTAAGAAGCTTGTATCTCCAGGTTCAATAATTACAACCTTCTGCATCATCTGCCGCACAATGATTTCAATATGCTTATCATTGATCTTAACACCCTGCAATCGATATACTTCCTGTATCTCGTTAACAAGATATTCTTGAACAGCTGTCGGGCCTTTGATCGCAAGTATGTCTGAAGGTGTTATTGCTCCATCAGATAAAGGTATACCTGCCTTTACAAAATCATTGTCCTGAACCAGTATATGCTTTGATAAGGGCACTAAATACCTCTTCTTAATGCCATCTTTAGATTCAATAAATATTTCTCGATTACCTCTTTTTATATCACCATATGATACAATACCATCAATCTCACTAACTACTGCAGGATTTGATGGATTCCTGGCTTCAAATAATTCGGTAACTCTGGGCAGACCACCCGTTATATCCCTTGTTTTACCAATTTGACGAGGTATTTTACAAAGAATATGTCCTCGTTTGATATCATCACCTTCCGCTACCGCAAGATGGGCCCCAACAGGTATATTATAAGATCGTTCTTCACCTTTTTCATTACGTACAATAATTGCCGGATTTTTAGTTTTGTCCCTGCTATCAACAATTACCTTCTCCTTATGCCCGGTTTGTTCATCAGATTCATCTTTGTAGGTAACACCTTCTTCGATAAACTCATAAAAAGATTTTCCTTTCAAATCAGACAGGATAACAGCATTGTAAGGATCCCAGAAACACAGCTGATCTCCTTTTTTTACTTTTGCTCCATCCTTCACATTCACAAATGACCCGTAAGGTACGTGATTACTGATTAGTTGTTTACCTGATTTCTCATCTACAATCCTGATTTCACCAGTTCTTCCCATTACTACCTCTACCTTTTCTCCTTCAGCATTGGTAGTAGTAAGGTGTCTCATTTCATCAAACTCTACAATACCATCAAACTTAGCATTAATCCTTGCTTCAACCGCAATATTCGATGCTGTACCTCCAACGTGGAAAGTTCTCAGGGTCAGCTGAGTTCCAGGTTCACCAATTGACTGCGCCGCAATTACACCGACAGCCTCACCCCTCTGAACCATCAGCCCTGTAGAAAGATTTCGTCCGTAACATTTGGCACATATACCTTGCTTAGTTTCGCAAGTAAGTACCGACCGAATTTCAACCTCTTCGATTCCGCCATCTTCGATTTTGAAGGCTACCTCTTCGGTAACTTCATCTCCCGAATGAATTATCAATTCTTCAGTTAAAGGATGGTATACATCATGTACACTAACCCGTCCTAAAATACGCTCAGATAATGGTTCAACAATATCTTCATTGTCCTTAAGAGGAGCTACAACCAATCCGCGTAATGTACCACAATCTTCTTCGTTTACAACAACATCTTGAGCAACATCAACGAGTCTACGTGTCAAATAACCAGCATCAGCTGTTTTAAGAGCTGTATCCGCCAATCCCTTTCGAGCACCATGTGTTGATATGAAATATTCAATTACGTCAAGCCCTTCTTTAAAATTAGATAAAATAGGATTTTCAATAATCGCACCTACAGAACCTACCAGATTTTTTTGTGGCTTGGCCATCAAACCCCGCATTCCGCCTAATTGACGAATTTGTTCACGAGAACCTCGGGCTCCAGAGTGCATCATCATGTAAATGCTGTTAAAACCATCTTCATCTTCCTGCAATTCTTTCATCAAGGTGCTTGTCAGATGTGAGTTAATTCTCGTCCAGATATCAATTACCTGATTGTATCTCTCATTATCTGTAATCAAGCCCATCAGATAGTTGTTCCATACAGCATCTACCTCACCCTTTGCTTCAGCAATCAAGCTATCCTTGGTTTCCGGAATCTTCACATCGTCAAGCCCAATAGACAATCCGCCTTTATAGGCCATCTGGAATCCCAATTCCTTGATATCATCCAGGAACTTGGCAGTTTTTGCTCCTCCGCATATCTTATGTACATCGGAGATGATGGTTTGTAGTTTTTTCTTGGTAAGTAATTCATCAACAAATCCAACTTCTTCAGGAACGTATTGGTTAAATATTACCCTTCCTGCAACCGTATCTATAAGTTTGCTTTCTAAGGTTCCGTCGCTGTTTCTCACATTGGTTCTTACCTTAATAATAGCATGCTTAGACAATCTGTCTTCATTGATGGCAATTATTACTTCTTCAGGACTATAGAACATTCCTCCTTCTCCCTCAATTGGAGTTTTCTTGGTACTCTTTCTTCCTTTAGTTACATAATACAATCCCAGTACCATATCCTGTGAAGGAACGGCAATAGGGGCTCCATTTGCTGGATTAAGAATATTATGTGTAGAAATCATTAGCAATGATGCCTCCAGTATAGCATCCTGTCCTAATGGAACATGGACCGCCATCTGATCACCGTCAAAGTCAGCATTAAATGCTGTACATGTAAGCGGGTGAAGCTGAATAGCCTTTCCTTCAATCAGTTTCGGTTGAAAGGCCTGAATACCCAACCTGTGAAGAGTAGGGGCCCTGTTTAACATAACAGGATGTCCTTTCAATACGTTTTCTAGAATATCCCAGACAACCGGATCTTTTCTATCTACAATTTTTTTAGCAGATTTTACAGTTTTTACAATCCCTCTTTCAATCAGTTTCCTGATAATGAAAGGTTTGAACAACTCGGCAGCCATGTTCTTTGGCAGTCCACATTCATGCATCTTTAGTTCAGGTCCAACAACAATAACTGATCTACCTGAATAGTCTACTCTTTTACCAAGCAGATTCTGTCGGAAACGTCCTTGTTTTCCCTTTAGCATGTCACTAAGAGATTTCAAAGCACGGTTACCATCCGATCTTACAGCATTAACTTTTCTTGAGTTGTCAAATAATGAATCAACTGCCTCCTGAAGCATCCGTTTTTCATTCCTGAGAATTACTTCGGGAGCTTTAATATCTATCAATCGCTTTAATCGATTATTTCTAATGATTACCCTACGATACAGGTCATTTAGATCAGAAGTAGCAAACCGGCCACCGTCAAGTGGAACCAAAGGACGTAATTCTGGTGGAATTACAGGAACCATTCTGATTATCATCCATTCCGGACGATTCTCTATCCTGGATCTTGCCTCTCTGAAAGCTTCAACTACTTTCAAACGTTTCAAAGCTTCTGCTTTTCTCTGTTGGGAGGTATCAGTTGCCGCCTGATGTCTTAAGCTATAAGACAATCCGTCTAAATCTGACCGCCTGAGAACCATTTCCAATGATTCAGCACCCATTTTTGCAATGAACTTATTAGGATCATCATCATCAAGCATCTGGTTTTCCCTTGGAAGCTTATCCATTATATCGAGGTATTCATCCTCAGTCAGAAAATCCATAGTATTCAATCCGTCTTCTGCTTTTATGCCGGGCTGTACAACCAAATACCTTTCATAGTAAATGATCTGATCCAGTTTTTTTGTTGGCAAACCCAGAAGATAGCCTATTTTATTAGGTAACGATTTGAAATACCAGATATGTGCAACAGGAACAACCAATTCAATATGCCCCATTCTTTCGCGTCTTACCTTTTTCTCAGTAACTTCAACGCCACAACGGTCACATATGATCCCTTTGTATCTGATTCTCTTATATTTTCCACAATGGCATTCCCAATCCTTTACAGGTCCAAAAATTCGCTCACAAAACAAACCACCCATTTCAGGTTTATAAGTCCTATAATTGATGGTTTCAGGTTGTGTGACTTCCCCATGTGAACTCTCGAGTATAGATTCCGGAGAAGCTAAACTAATGGTTACTTTTGTGAAATCACTTGTAATTTTTTTATTTTTTCTAAAAGCCATATTGGATATTTTCTTATTAAATAAAGCTTAAAATTAATTAAGTTATTATTCCATGGTTACTTCAAGAGCTAATCCTCTTAATTCGTGAACCAATACGTTGAATGATTCTGGTATGTTTGCTTTGGACATATTCTCTCCCTTTACGATAGACTCGTAAACTTTAGCTCGTCCAATAACATCATCAGATTTTATAGTCAGCATTTCCTGAAGTACATTGGCTGCACCAAAAGCTTCCAGTGCCCATACTTCCATCTCCCCAAATCTCTGACCACCAAATTGCGCCTTACCTCCAAGAGGTTGTTGCGTAATCAATGAATAAGGTCCTATTGACCTTGCATGCATCTTATCATCAACAAGATGACCTAGTTTCAGAACGTAAATTATTCCTACGGTAACTTTTTGGTCAAATTGCTGCCCAGTTAATCCATCATATAGATGAGTCCTTCCATATCTTGGGAGTTTTGCATCATCCAATTCTTTTTCAACTTCCTGTACAGTTGCACCATCGAAAATCGGCGTAGAATATTTCTTTCCTAATTTTGTTCCGGCCCATCCCAATACAGTTTCAAAGATCTGCCCAAGATTCATTCGTGATGGCACTCCTAATGGATTCAATACAACATCAACCGGGGTTCCATCTTCAAGGAAAGGCATGTCCTCTTCACGAACAATTTTTGCTACCACTCCTTTATTACCATGGCGACCTGCCATTTTATCACCCACTTTAAGTTTTCGCTTCTTAGCTACATATACTTTAGCGAGCTGAACGATACCTGTTGGGAGTTCGTCTCCAACTTCCAGCGTAAACTTCTCACGCTTAAAAGTTCCAGCAATTTCATTACGACGCTTATTGAAGTTTTTAACAACAATTACGATTAAATCGTTTGTATGCTCGTCCTTTGTCCAATTATCCAGTAATAGGTCAGAAATTAGATTAACTTCTTCAGGGACATTATATGTGCTTTCATCACGATAAATGTTTTTTTCCGGGAAGAGGTTTGATTCGATATTCTTGCTGGTGAATTTCACACCACTTGAAAGTATCTCATCTCCAAATTTATGTTTGATGCCCTGGCATACTTTACCATCAAGAAGAGTAATTATCTTTTCAAGGAAAATAGACCTGACTTCAAGCAGTTCCTTACTGTATTTATTCTTAAGGACTTCAACTTCTTTCTTAGATTTCGCTCTGAGTTCCTTATCTTTTTTGGGTCGGGCAAAAAGTTTAGTATCAATAACAACTCCTTCCAATGATGGTGAAGCTCTTAAAGATGCATCTTTCACATCACCTGCTTTATCCCCAAATATTGCTCGAAGTAATTTCTCTTCAGGAGTTGGATCTGTTTCACCTTTAGGTGTAATTTTTCCAACTAATATATCTCCTTCTTTCACTTCAGCACCTAATCTGATAATTCCATTCTCATCAAGATTCTTTACAGCCTCTTCACTAACGTTTGGAATTTCTGATGTCAATTCTTCTTCACCTCTCTTCGTATCCCTTACTTCTAACTCAAACTCTTCTATGTGAATGGAAGTAAACACATCGTTCCTCACTACTCGTTCAGAAATTACAATTGCATCCTCAAAGTTATAACCCTGCCATGGCATAAAAGCAACCATCAAGTTTCTTCCCAATGCAAGTTCACCTTTATCAGTAGCATATCCCTCACACAGTATCTGATCTTTCTTTACTTCCTGACCTTTAAATACGATAGGTCTTAGATTAATACAAGTATCCTGATTAGTACGTCTGAATTTTGTGAGTTTATAAGATTTAATCTCATCTTCAAAAGTAGTAATAGACTCATCTTGAGAGAGATTATATTTTATAGTAATCTTTGTTGCATCAACAAAATGAACTACGCCATCTCCTTCAGCTAATATCAGTGCTTTAGAATCGTGGGCAACTCTGCCTTCAAGTCCTGTACCTACTATTGGGGATTCAGGGTTCATCAATGGCACAGCCTGGCGCTGCATGTTTGAGCCCATCAAAGCCCTGTTAGCATCATCGTGCTCCAGGAATGGTATCAATGAGGCAGCTACCGAAACGATCTGATTTGGAGCAATATCCATATAAGTTACACCATCTCCTTCAATCAGAGGATAGTCACCTTCATATCTTGCTTTAACCTTGTCGTTTATAAATTTACCCTTATCATCTATAGGAGCATTTGCCTGTGCTATATAAAAAGTATCTTCTTCTTCAGCAGTCAGGTATTCAACATCGCTTTCCATTGATACTATACCTCCTTTTGCTTTTCTATAAGGTGTCTCAATAAAGCCCATCTTATTCACCTTAGCATGAACACAAAGTGATGAGATCAAACCAATGTTTGGTCCTTCAGGAGTTTCAATGGTACATAACCTTCCATAGTGGGTATAATGTACATCACGAACTTCAAATCCTGCTCTTTCCCTCGAAAGTCCGCCTGGTCCTAAGGCAGACATCCTCCTCTTATGTGTGATTTCTGCCAGCGGATTCGTTTGGTCCATAAACTGAGACAACTGGTTGGTACCAAAGAATGAATTTATCACTGAAGATAATGTTCTTGCATTGATTAGATCAACCGGTTTGAAATCTTCGTTATCCCTAACGTTCATTCTCTCTTTGATAGTCCTTGACATCCTTGCCAAACCAACACCAAATTGCTGATACAACTGCTCTCCAACTGTTCGAACACGTCGGTTACTTAAATGGTCAATATCATCGACTATTGCCTTAGAATTGATAAGGCCTATGAGATATTTAACAATAAGAATAATATCCTGAGTAGTAAGTACTTTTTTATCATAGTCGGTGTCGACACCTAATTTCCTATTTATACGGTATCTTCCTACTTCTCCGAGGTCATATCTCTTATCACTGAAAAACAAACTTTGAATGATATCTCTTGCAGTTTGCTCATCAGGAGCCTCTGTATTTCGCAATTGCCTATAAATATGTTCTACAGCTTCTTTTTCGGAATTTGAATTATCCTTTTGAAGTGTATTATAAATAATTGTGTAATCCGCAATGTTTATGTCATTCCTGTGAAGAATAATCGATTTTGACCCGGAATCGAGAATAGTTTGAATATCCTCGTCTGTAATGACAGAATCTCTTTCAAGAAGTACTTCATTTCGGTCAATGGAAACAACTTCACCAGTATCCTCGTCTACAAAATCCTCAATCCATGTACGCAACACACGTGCGGCTAGTTTTCTGCCTACTACCTTTTTTATATTAGCCTTATTGGCAGGAACTTCTTCAGACAGACCAAATAGGTCCAGAATATCTTTATCAGAACCATAACCAATTGCTCTCAATAAGGTCGTAACCGGAAATTTCTTTTTTCGGTCAATATACGAATACATGACGCTGTTAACATCAGTAGCGAATTCAATCCATGATCCTTTAAAAGGAATGATTCTGGCTGAATATAGCTTTGTTCCATTTGTATGTTTGCTTTGTGCAAAAAACACACCTGGAGACCTGTGTAATTGCGAGACAATAACTCTTTCAGCTCCATTAACTACGAAGGAACCTTTTTCAGTCATATACGGGATATTTCCTAAAAAAACCTCCTGTTCTATGGTTTCAAAGTCTTCGTTATCCTCGTCATTACACGATAACCGTAATTTGGCTTTCAGTGGAACAGAATAGGTCAATCCCCTATCAACGCATTCACCAACGGAATACTTAGGAGGGTCAACCATGTAATCTACGAATTCCAAAACATAATTATCCCTAGAATCAGAAATTGGAAAATTCTCTGAGAATACTTTATACAGACCTTCCTGTATTCTTTTTTCAGGGGGTGTTTCTAACTGAAAAAAGTCCTGGAAAGATTGTAGTTGTACATCGAGAAAATTAGGATAATCAATAATAGTTTTGATAGAGGAGAAATTTTTCCTCTCGGTTTGATTAATTATAGCCAAGGTTCTAACTAATTAATGATCAATAAATAATAAACGGGCATCAGCATTTTTGCTGTGCCTCTTGAACGTATGTTAATAAGACGTCATTTTCTGACGTATACACCAAAAGACCTGACTGGAATTGCCAGGCCTAAGGACTATTTCACCATTTATCTTAATATAAATGGTCAAATTATGCTAATTCGACTTCTGCTCCTGCTTCTTCTAAAGCTTTCTTAATTCCTTCAGCTTCTTCTTTTGCCAATCCTTCTTTTACAGGTTTTGGAGCTGCATCAACTAAATCTTTAGCTTCTTTTAAGCCTAATCCTGTTAATTCTTTTACCGTTTTTACAACTTTTAGCTTCTGTGCTCCAGCGGCTTTGAGGATTACATCAAATTCTGATTTTTCAGCTGCAGCTTCAGCTCCAGCATCTCCACCAGCTGCAGCAGCAGCAGCTACAGGCGCAGCAGCAGCTGCAGGCTCAATACCATATTCGTCCTTTAAAATTGTAGCCAGCTCATTTACTTCCTTTACTGAAAGGTTAACCAGCTGCTCAGCGAATGCTTTTAAATCTGCCATTTTATTAATATTAATTTTATGTTATACTTAATCTTTTTTTTCAGATAATGCTTTTACTATACCTGCAATGTTATTTTCACCACTCTGTAAGGCTGATATAACTCTTTGTGCTGGTGATTGTAAAAGTCCAATAACTTCACCTATCAATTCATCTTTAGACTTCAGAGTGCTCAATGCAACCAGCTGATCGTCACCAATATACAGATCACTATCTATTGAGGCTCCTTTGAGAATAGGTTTTTTTGATTTTGTTTTCCGTCGGTATTCTGTAAGAACCTTTGCCGGAAGGTTTCCAATCTCTTCAGAAAATAAAATCCCTGAAAATCCCTTCAACACATTTCCATCGTCAAAACCACTATAATCAGTTTCCACTTGATCGAGTGCTTTTTTGATCAAAGTATTTTTAAATACCTTATATACTACTCCTTTATCAAAGCATATATGACGAAAATCATTTACCTCTGATACGGTTAATCCTGAAGCGTCGGTTACATAGAAAAAGTTATACTTATTAAACTTTTCAACCAGTTCCTCAATTACTTGTGCTTTTTCTTCTCGATTCATGACTATAATCCTGGAATACTGTTTTTATCAATTCGAATACTGCGGCTCATCGTGCTAGAGATAAAGACACTTTTAACATAAGTACCTTTAGCGGAAGAAGGTTTCAACCTGGAAATTGTTCCCAATAATTCTTCTGCATTTTCTTTTATCTTATTAGCTTCAAATGAAACCTTCCCAATACTAGTATGTATTATGCCGAATTTGTCGACTTTAAAATCTATTTTACCCTGCTTTACTTCCTCTACTGTTCTTCCAATATCCATAGTAACGGTTCCCGATTTGGGATTTGGCATAAGACCTCTGGGGCCTAATATTCTCCCTAACTTTCCAACCTTGGCCATCACTGCTGGCATGGTTATGATTACATCCATATCAGTCCAACCACCCTGAATTTTGGTAACAAGATCATCCAAGCCAACAAAATCAGCTCCTGCATCTTTTGCTTCCTGCTCTTTGTCAGGTGTGCAGAGTACACAAACCTTTACTTCTTTCCCTACTCCGTGCGGCAATGAAACAACGCCTCTAACCATTTGATCCGCTTTTCTGGGATCAACACCCAGTCTTACGTCGATATCAACCGAAGAATCATATTTTGTGAAAGATATCTCTTTAACTAAAGAAGAAGCCTCCTCAATTGAGTATTCCTTTCCAACCTCGATCTTGCTATCAGCTTCTTTTTGCTTTTTTGTTAGTTTTGCCATTTTATTTAATAATTAATTTTTCCAGGGAGCCTTTCCGGTAACCTTAAGACCCATACTCCTGGCAGTTCCAGCAACCATTTTCATAGCTGATTCAATTTTCATAGCATTTAAATCAACCATCTTAATTTCTGCAATTGACTTCACCTGATCCCAGTTAACAGATCCAACCTTAACCCTGTTTGGTTCAGGAGATCCTTTTTTCAACTTGGAGGCTTCTAATAATAGAACCGCTGCTGGTGGTGTTTTAATTACGAAATCAAAAGATTTATCTCCGTAAATTGAAATTACCACTGGCAATACCTGACCCATTTTATCCTGTGTCCTGGCATTAAATTGCTTGCAGAATTCCATTATATTAAGACCCTTACTACCAAGTGCTGGTCCAACCGGAGGTGAAGGATTTGCCTGTCCTCCTCTTATCTGCAACTTTAAATATCCACTTATTTCTTTAGCCATTTTGCTAATCTTGTTTTTCTACTTGCATGTAATTCAATTCAACAGGCGTGTTCCTGCCAAATATCTTTACCATTACGTTTAATTTCTTTCTTTCCTCAAATACTTCTTCAACAGTACCTGTAAAACCACTGAAGGGGCCATCCATTACTTTTACTGATTCGCCAACTATAAAAGGAGTACCCAACTTTTCTTCCATGGTATCAATTTCGTCAACCTTACCAAGTATTCGGTTTATTTCAGATTGACGGAGTGGTACTGGAGTTTTAGAAGATCCATCACCACCTTCATTTGATCCAAGAAATCCAATAACACCAGGAACACTTTTTACAACATGATATGCTTCACCATGTGATAAATCAGCTGAAACAAGAACGTATCCAGGAAAAAAGTTGCGTTCACGTATTCTTTTTTTCCCATTTCTCATTTCATATACTTTTTCAGATGGAATAAGTACCTGAGGGATAAAATCCTCAAGCTTATTTCGGGCAATCTCACTCTCAAGGTAGGCTTTAATTTTCTTTTCCTGACCACTTATAACCCTTAAGACATACCACTTTTGCTCTCCCATCCGGAATTTATTTGATTATTAAAATGCGTTATAATACCAAGTCAATATATTATCAAAGGCCAAATCTATGAGCCCAATTACGATTGCAAAAATTAAAGAGGCCACTAAAACCAGGACAGAACTACTCTGCAAATCACTGTATTTTGGCCAGGATACTTTATGCCGAAGCTCCTCGTATGATTCTAATATAAACTTCTTAATTTTTTTCATCGGTCACATTTCTTTAGCACGGGTGGAGAGACTCGAACTCCCAGCCAATGGTTTTGGAGACCACTACTCTACCAATTGAGCTACACCCGTAAATTGCCCAAAAGGGCTGCAAAGGTAGTTATTTTTTTAATACAAACAAATGCGTTTCATATTTATTTGAAACGCATTTGTAATATATATTAAATATCTACTATTCGAGAATTTCAGTCACCTGACCTGAACCAACGGTACGACCGCCTTCTCTAATAGCAAATCGCAATCCTTTTTCCATTGCAATAGTATTGAGCAGCTCAACCTCAATGGTAACATTGTCACCTGGCATCACCATTTCAACACCATCCGGAAGCTTCACTTCACCAG